>JACCDM010325700.1_pt1 | contig 49817 bp, 47 predicted proteins | sample 7445851 | NCBI WGS metagenome assembly JACCDM01 (sample SAMN15323438, study PRJNA562643) | freshwater metagenome | isolation source: river surface water | place: USA:Blue River Watershed | collected 2017-08-16
GCGTTGTCGCATGGCCGCCGGGTGTGGGCTCTGGCACGTGTTGGCGATGGTGCCCCGGTTGTCGATGGTGATTTAGTGAAACCTTATTTGCTGCTGGGCACGTCATACGATGGCACGATGGCCACAATAGCAAAATTCACTGCTATTCGCGTGGTATGCAATAACACAATAACGCCCGCGGTGAACAGTACCGCGGATGAAACCGACAAGGGTTATCTAAAATCGAGCGTTCGGGTTTTGCACTCTGAGCGATTCGATGCTGACGCGGTACGCTTGCAGCTGGGCATCGTTGCGAATCAATTCGAGCGTTTTCTGGTGCAGTCCCGCCAGCTGGCCGGGATCCCGATGTCGTTCACTGATGCGGACCTGTTCGTTAAAGAACTGCTGAAGCCCTATCACACAAGCAAGATAGACCTGAACGAAACCCGGGCATATAAGCGAGTGATTGAACTTTGGCAGGATCGCGCTATTGGTTCGGATATCCTGCGGGCATCACAGGCGAACGGCTCCCGCTGGGCGATGCTTAACGCGGTGACGCAATTGGTTGATCATGAGCGCGGGCGTTCTGACAATACCCGCCTCGAATCGGCGTGGTTCGGTACTGGTTCGGCTCTCAAGAATCGCGCTTTGGAACTGCTAACCGCCTAATCTGTTAAAAAATGGCAATAATGCGGGCCTTCCCTCGGGGATTGCCCGCTTTTTTATCACAAGTCTATTTTAGTTGCGCTTGTGTAAACCTGCCCCCCGGCCCCTGCCGCTGGGCGCTCGAAACCTGCCGCGTGGTGCGCGGGCCCCGGGCCGGGTAGCCCGGCCCGGGGTTTTTGTGTCCAGGCTATTGACGCGCGGGAAATATAAGCGTAATATTTCATCAGTGGCCCGGTGGCGGGCCCGCTTAGAGAGGATAGAGAAAATGAACAAGTCAGAACTGGTAGTGATGCTGCGCTCGAAAGTATTTGGTGACCGCGGCACCGATGTACAGGCCGCTTTTGATTATGTCGAAAGTGTCATTAATGGGATGTCAGAATCCTCGGACCGCGGCCCGGCTTATGCCGCGCTGCACGTAGTGCTCAATACTGTGGCGAATGCAATCGAGGCGCTGCCCGAGTACGTGAACCGGATCAGCCCGGAAGATAATCCTGCTGCGGGTGCCCCGGAGCCCGAGCCAGTGATGCTGACGCTGGATCGCGCAGCACTGGATCAGATCATCGATGCGCGGATCGCGAACTGGTATGAGCATGAGTTCGATATTCAGGGAGAGATCGAGCAGGGCATCAATAATTACGACTTCGAGGACACGATCCGGGACACGATCCGGCACAATATTTCGTTCAGTATTGACGTGGATTAATGTTATAATTACCGCGTGGCACCGGTGGTGCCACGCAACCCTAGAGAGGATAGAGATCATGAAGACACAAGCCAACACCCTGTTTATCGGCGGGCTCGAGTACGTTATCCCAGCGGGATTCACTGACAAGGAAGTGAATTCATTGTGCGCGATGCTGCTCCGCTTCCGCCGGGTGGATGAAGTCTATTCATCCGATTACAAAGTCCGCTTCGCGTATCAGGAGCAAGAGTACACTGCGGTGCGACTGAACACCCGGGATCTGTACACTACCGAAGAGACAGCCCGCGCTGCCCGCGATGTCCACAATGCTGCGCTGGAGGTGGCCAGCACAGCAGCCGAGCTTGCAGCAGGGCTCAAGTAACCGCACTGCCACCAGTGCAGCCCGGGCAATAGACTTGTGCTATCGCCCGGGCACCTGCAATAAAAAAATATTGCTTGACATTGGCGCGGGCAATAACCGTGCCAGGGGGGTAGAGGGAGGGCCACAAAACGCCCCTCTGTGCTGCGGTGCACCCAAAGCACGAATTTACACAAACAAATACCCCTCAAAAAGGTGACCCCCGGCACCCCCTCCCCACAAAACCACCCCCTTTGTTTGTAAAAGGCACACGGGGGGTATATATTTGTAATCTATGAAACCTGAAGACATTGACGCAGAGCGACTCAAGCTTGAACTCCGCCTCCAACTCTTGGAGGCCCGGGAGCGCGCAACAACAACCTTTTTGGACTTCTGCCAATACGTGTGGCCTGAGATGATTGTCGGGGAGCACCATCGGCGGATCGCGGCTGCATTGGATCGTGTTGTCTCGGGCAAGTGCAAGCGGTTGATGATTGCGATGCCCCCGCGCCACGGCAAAAGCCAAATGGGCAGCTATCTGTTCCCTGCCTACCTGATGGGCAAGCTTCCGCAGAGCAAGTTGATTGTGGGTTCTCACACGGCGGAGTTGGCACAGCGCTTTGGCCGGATGATCAGAAACTTGGTGGAGGATGAGAAGTACGGCGAGTTATTCCCTGATACCAAGCTTTCTGCTGACAGCAAGGCTGCTGGCCGGTGGAACACGCGCCAAGGTGGTGAAGCCTTCTTCATCGGTAAGGGCGGTGCGATGACCGGTCGTGGTGGCGACATTATTGTGCTGGACGACATCTTGGACGAGCAGGATGCTGTGTCTGAGACAGCGATGGAGAACACGTGGGAGTGGTATACGTCCGGCCCCCGTCAGCGATTACAGCCTAATGGCGCGATCATTATCATTAACACAAGATGGAAGACGGATGACCTGTCTGGACGGCTGTTGCGTCAGCAAGGCCAGTTGAAATCGGACCAGTGGGAGATATTGGAGTTCCCTGCCATTCTGCCTAGTGGCAATCCTTTGTGGCCGGAGTATTGGCAGCTGGAGGAGTTGGAAAAGGTCAAGATGTCGATTGGCTTGAAGAAGTGGAACGCGCAGTGGCAGCAGCAGCCGACCAATGATGAGGGGGCTATTCTGAAGCGCGAGTGGTGGCGCAAGTGGAAATATGATGAGCCACCGGAGTGTGAGTACATCTTGCAAACCTTGGATACGGCGTATAGCAAGAAGGAGACGGCTGACTTCTCGGTCATTGCAACGTGGGGCGTGTTTTACCCCGGATCAGACTCGGGACCCAATTTGATCTTGTTGTCGGTGACCAAGGGTCGGTGGGACTTTCCGGAGTTGAAGCGGATCGCGAAGCGCGAGTATCAGTATTGGCAACCTGACAATGTGCTGATCGAGGCCAAAGCAACGGGGACCTCGCTCCAGCAGGAGTTACGCAAGATGGGTATTCCGGTGACGATGTACAGTCCGGGGGGTAGAAGGCAGGGGCAGGACAAGGTAAGCCGGGCCAATGCGGTGGCACCTCTGTTGGAGAGTGGCATGGTCTGGTATCCGGAGGATGAGGAGTTTGCGCAGGACTTGGTGGAGGAGTGTGCGGCGTTTCCGAACGGGGCGCATGACGATCAGGTGGATGTCATGGTGATGGCATTGATGCGGTTCCGTCAGGGCAACTTTGTCAAGCTGGATGACGATGATGATGAAGAGCGGGATATTGACTCGAGGGCAGTTGAGTATTACTAGGGAAAATGGTAGTTTAGCGGCATTCTTCTCTTCTCTTGGACCATGAGCCATGGCTGACAAAACCTTGCCCCCTATTGCTATTGGTGACAGCTTGGCTGACGGTATTCGCACCGCCAATAATTTAGAGGGTAATACGCGTTGGGGTGCGGGTCCGAAAGAGGTATTTGAGAAGATTCAGGAGTTTGCTGCCAAGAATAGTTTGGCGGGTCGTGACGTGTTCATTGGCACGGGGATGCCGAACATACCAGAGCAGAAGAAGTATGTTGAGCAGCAGATTGATTTTGTCAGAAAGCAGGGTGGTAATCCCATATTGATTGGTGTGGGTCCCGGTACGAAGTCGAAGCCAACCACAGGGCAGAACGAGTTCTTGGCGGGCTTGGCCGAGCGCAAGGGACTGACCTACATGGGTCCTTTGGTCAATATGTTCCCTGATGTGACGAAGGATCCGATGGGTCTGCACCTACGGGCTCCTCAGTACAAGCAACTATTCAAGCAGTTCTCCCAATCTCAGGCACAACCCCAGCCCCAGCCAAAAGCCCAACCGCAAGTGCAACAAGTGCAACCGCAGTCCCGCGAGTCGAGCGCCGCGGATCTGCTTGCGCAGTTCACGGGTGCGGTAATGCAAGCCGAGAGCCGTGGCAAGCGGTATGACAAGTCAGGGAAGTTGCTGACTTCGTCCAAGGGTGCGCAGGGTGAGATGCAGGTCATGCCCGGGACAAGTACCGATCCGGGGTTTGGTGTGAAACCGGCTAAAGATAATAGCCCGGAGGAGATTGCGCGAGTAGGTCGGGACTATGCGGCGGTGATGCTGCGACGTTATAACAATAATCCTACGTTAGCTGCGGTGGCCTATAACTGGGGTCCGGGGAACGCGGACCGTTGGATAAAAGGTGGGGCAGATATCAACAAGCTGCCCGCAGAGACGAGAAACTATGTGGTTCGCATAGCAGGGAACATGGGTGCGCCGATTTCTGTTCCAACTGTAGCGCAACCGTCTCCTGCCCCGAACAAGCGGGCGGATGTTCGTCCTGTTCCACCGGCCAAGCGTGTGAGTACGACAGGGTCTCCTCGTGCAGAGGCTCCGGTGGATTATGTGCCACTGGGATCGACATTGGATACCGCACCGCGGTCCGCGGAACAGCAGAATGTGGTGACTCGCGCTGATATGGAGCGATTGGGTCCGAGCTATCAGGCGGCGTTTGCGGCAATGTCTTTGGCGGATTCGCGTGACTATGAGGATGACTACGATGATGAAGATACTATCGCTGAAAGATACATGGAACGCCGTAGTGAGCAGTTGGCGGAAGATGATTCGACATTGGAAGAAGAGCCTACGCGCACTTCGTCGTTAGCCGACCTTGACTTGACCTATCAGTCGCCTTTTGGCCCCGAGCCGGAAGCCGAACAGCCTGTAAGGTTGGCAGAGGGTGGTGATCCTGCGCAAGAAAAGGACATAGATTACAAGGAGTATGTCCGAGAGCAGTTGAGGAAAAATCCCTTGTATGCTGGATTGGGAAACGGGGACCGCGGGTCAGCTAAACGCGAATTGGCCTTGTTGGAGATAAGCAAGGACCCTCGCATAGCGTTGATGTTGGCGGGTAATGCAGGTGAATTGGTTCGTGATCCTGTGACAGGTGCAGTAATGGGAACGGGTGTTCCTGCCGTTATGGGTCGTTTGGGTATAGATAAAAATGGTGCACGGGCCGGGGTAAGTGGTGCGGCGGTTCGTTTGCCTGATGGTTCGGTCAAGGTATTCCCCGGTTCAGCGGATGTAGGTTATTCCATGCCTTTGTACAAGGGCAACTTGGATGTCAGCGCGGATTATGGTTTAGGTAATCTGCCCCGTCCTATGTATGGTGGTCGAGTTAGGTATGAACAGTCGTTCAAGGATGGTGGTGTGGTATATCGCGCCGATGGCTCACCTATTTATGGTGAGGGCATTGACCTGAGTGATTCGGGTGGGTTGACAGCACAGACACGTCAGAATTTTTTTAAGGGTCCAAAGTTTAATGCGCGTGAGGCATTGAGCATGTTGGGTCAGATTGGCCGTGAAGGTGTCAGTAATTTGGAGTCCACGCTTCGCGGATCAGTGGCCGCGATTCCCGGGTTTGTGGGGGATGTTGAATCGGGGTTTCGTGACGACAAGAGCCGCAAGTACATGACCACAGAAGAGGTAAAGCGGGACGTACTGCCTTCACGTATGACTGCGCCTACTGCGGAAACTGCGGGGTTTGAAGAGTTGGGTACGTATTTGCCGCTGCCGGTTACGCCACAGCAGGTACTGCCGCCCAGTGTGGTCAGGAACCTGATAACCAAGGCAAAGGGCATGCTTCCAGCAAAGGAGGTGGATACTTTTCCAATGGGTAAACTGTCTGCGCAAGAGGTATTGCAGCAGTTGAAGTCGTTTGATCCTAAGGAATTGGAGAAAGCGAAAGAGGCGTTCTTGGCATCCTCTGCTGAAAAGCGTCGCATGTATCACGGTACTTTGATGGCACCTGAGGGTAAAACGGTGGTAGATAAAAGACTGCCTGACTTTTACAAAACCGTAGGTACTGATCAAGGCTTTACTTCCTTCAAGCCCGGCACGGGCGGTATGACTTTTGTCACACCGAATCCAGAATTTACAGATTTGTTTACTGGGATGCGCTTTGCGGGGAAGGGTAATACAAGTCCTTCCCGCGTATATCCTGTGTATGTACAAGTCAAAAAGCCATTTGACTTTGAAAATGCAAAGCATGTGGATGAGTTGGCTACGGAGGTATCGGCGGCAATAAGAAAGAACAGGAATAAAAAAGACTTGGCATGGTGGATGAGAAGTGGTGGCAAGGCAGTGTCAAAGGATGATTTGCGCAAGCTGTTGGAAACGGGAAGTTGGGGATTTATTGAAGATCCTATTGTTCTGGAATCCGCAAAGAAGTTAGGGTTTGACGGCATGTACATGCTGGAGGCGGGCACTAAAAACCTTGGCATATTTGATCCCAAGAAAATCAAGTCGGCCACGGGCAATGAAGGCTCGTTCAACGTCCGTGATCCTGATATAAGAAAGGCACACGGTGGTATTGTTCACCGCGCAGAGGGTTCTCCTGTTTATGGTGAGGTTGCCGATACAGGTCCTATTACTGCGGACACACGTGCGGCATTTCGTAATATGAGGATGCCTGATGTGCGTGATGCGCGTGAGGCATTGAAAGTATTGAAGGGTATTGCTAGAGGAGGAGTAAGTAATCTTGAATCTGTGGCTCGTGGGTCCGTGGCTGGTGTACCGGGCATTGTTGGAGATATTGAATCCATATTCCGTGATGACCAAGCGCGCAAGTTCGCGACCTCCACGGAAGTAGAGCGGCAGTATCTGCCCAAACGGTTTACTGCGCCGACAAAAGAATCGCAAGGGTTTGTGGAAATAGGCACAGCGATTGATCCATCCATTGCATTGAAAGCTGCACCGAAGACAGCGAAAGCTACGTTAAAGGCGTTGAAGGAATCAGGGCCACAGGTTGAAGCGGCATTGATGAAAGTAGCTCCTGCTGCCGAGCCGATGTATGCCGTCAAGCCAAAAGGAGGCGTATTTTTTCCACCGGGTTTTGGATCTAATGTAGATAATTACTTAGAAGACTTAGCAGATAAGGTACTTCGATATAACCCAAACATCCGCGGTAAGGATGCAGGTAGAATTCGAGACCTTATTATGGATAAAGGGAGAAAGTATATAACCACCACATACGCTACGGGGTCCGATCCTATTCGTGAAGCTATACTAGAAGGAAGACTTACTGACATTGCTCTTGGCGCAAGAGGTTCTGAAAAATTATTTAGCCCAAAATTAATACATAATGCAAGAGAAGGCTCTCCAGAAGCGTTAAAGAAATTTGAAGAGTTGTATGATGAAGCGACTAATATTCATGGGTCAATTGTTTTTCCAACAAATGTTAAAGATTTTAATAAAACATTTAAAGTGTCTCAGCTAGAAAAAGAAAAAATGCTGAAGGAAGGTGTGCCAAAAGAACTGCAAAATACAAGTTTTTTAGAAAGATCACTAGAGGACTTAAAGGCCCCGTACACATCTGAAGCACATAAAACACTAGCTGCTTTTATAGAAGGGCAGGGAACGCCAGTTCCCGCTGAAGTAAAATCATTATTAACCGCAGTACGGGGAAAACCATTTTTTGGGAAATCACAAGAACCTATTTATGACATGTTTGCGTATGGCCCGAAAATGGATATTTTATCGCCAAACATAGCGGGAAGAGGCATTGCCTCATTAGATATAAAAGATATTGAAAGAATGTCTTTCCCAGAAATGATTATTCGTGGGGCAAAAAATACTCTATTTGAGCGAAGTCAAGATGCAGTTATTAGGGCGCTAGATAGCGGCAAGAGTGTTCCTAGTAAATTTTTTATGGAGGGTGTCAGCCCTGTTCCTCAATTAAAAAATACTAAATGGGTAAGTTTAGATAGCCCATTTGCAACAAGAATAGAAGGTGCAGCAATGCGGCATTCGGTAGGGGGCTATGGTATTCCGGGGGAATATGGAGCAGGTGGAAGTGAGGCATTATTGTCAGGAAAAGTAAAAATATACTCTCTTAGGCCAGAAGTAAATAAGCCTGTTGTTACGGTAGAGGCGCGTATGCTTCCGGATGGTCCGTATATATTTGACGTAAGAAGCAAGTTTAATAGTGTGCCTACTGAAGAAGAAACCAAAAAGATTTTTGAGCTATTTGATGCAATTCAGCCAAAAACTTTTGGGACTAAAACATACCATTCCACTAGAGAAGGCAAGACAATAACAGGGGATAAACCTGTAAGGGATTGGGGTGAAATGTATTCAAACTATCTCCGGTACAAAAACAAAGGCGCTGAATAAGGAACGACCATGCCAATAGAACGCGTAAACAGTTTGCCGATGGGCGAAATTGATCTTGAAGTCGAAGGTGAAGGCGAACTGCCTGATATCGAGATCGAGTTTGATGAAGACGGCGGTGTCGTTGTCAACATCGGCGAAGAGGAAGATAGCGACGTTCCGTTCGACGCGAACCTTGCAGAGGTGTTGCCAGAGGATGTGCTGACTAGCATTTCAGAAGACCTGATGATGCTTTATGAAGCAGACAAGTCTTCCCGGGAGCCGTGGGAAAAGCAGTATTCACAGGGCATGGAGTTGCTGGGCTTCTCGATGGAAGAGCGTACCAAGCCGTTCAAGGGCGCGTGTGGCGTGTACCACCCACTGTTGTCCGAGGCCATTGTGCAGTTCCAAGCGCAAGCTTTGAAAGAGCTCATGCCCGCGGGCGGGCCCGTGCGTACGCAGGTGCTGGGTAAGGAGACCCGTGAACGCCTGATGCAAGCGCAGCGCGTCAAGGAGTTCATGAACTATCAAATCACGACTGTGATGCCTGAGTACACACCTGAGTTCGATCAGATGCTGTTCTACGTAGGCTACGGCGGTTCGGCGTTCAAGAAAATCTACTTTGACTACGACAAGGGCCGTATGGTCAGCAAGATGATCCCTGCTGACAACCTGTACATCCCCTACAACGGCTCGTCGGTGATGAGCGAGTGTGAGCGTATTACCTACCGCTTCCCGATGTCGTTGAATGCCTACCGCAAGGCGGTAGTACGCGGCCAGTATTTAGACTCAGCTGATCCTTCGGTGGATATGGAGCAGACCAAAATTGTTCAAGAGAAGGACAAGAAGGTCACGGGCGTTGTACCTAGTGGGGATGAGGAAGAAATCTACCTGCTGGAGTTTCAGGTGGATTATGACTTGCCCGGCTTTGAGGATAAGGATGAGGATGGGGAGCCTACGGGCATTCGCTTGCCTTACGTAATTACGATTGATGAGGTTTCTGAGCGGGTTGTAGGTGTTCGCCGCAACTGGAAAGAAAAGGAAGACCGCAAAGAGCGTGAGGAGTACTACATTCACTACCTGCTTGTGCAGGGTCCCGGTGCATATGGCTTGGGCTTCCTGCATCTGATTGGTGGTCTGTCCAAGACAGCCTCGGCAGCACTGCGTCAGTTGACTGATGCAGGTACTTTGAGCAACTTACCGGCGGGCTTTAAGGCCAAGGGCGCGCGGATTGAGAACGATGATGTGCCAATCTCTCCGGGCGAGTGGCGTGACATTGATGCCGGTGGTATGGACTTGCAGCAGTCTCTGCTGCCATTGCCCTACAAGGAGCCAAGCCAGACCTTGTTTGCGTTGATGGGCTTCTGTGTGGACGCTGGCCGTCGTATGGCCTCAATTACCGATTTGCAAGTCGGTGACAGCAATCAGAATGCGGCAGTAGGAACAACAATTGCGCTGCTGGAGAAGGGCTCCTCGGTCATGTCGGCTATCCACAAGCGGCTGCATTATTCGCAGAAGCTGGAGTTCCAGTTGCTGGCCAAGGGTTTTGCGGAATACTTGCCTGACGAGTACCCGTATGATGTGCCGGGGGAGTCGCGCAAGATCAAAAAGAAGGACTTTGATGACCGAATCGATGTTCTGCCGGTGTCCGATCCCAATATTTTTTCGGTGGCGCAGCGGATCACTATGGCGCAAACGCAACTCCAGCTTGCCCAATCTGCACCCCAGATGCATAACATGTATGAAGCCTATCGCCGTATGTATGAAGCGATTGGGGTCAGGGACGTAGATGCTATCTTGACAAGTCAGGATGTAGATAAACCCAAAGACCCTGCAAGCGAAAACTCACAGGCAATGGATGGCTCACAGCTAAAAGCATTTGCGGGCCAACAGCATGACGCTCACATAATGAGCCACCTCATGTTTGGCCTGTCTCCAATTGTTGCATCTATGCCAAATGTGGCCGTTGCTTTGCAAAAGCATATTTTTGATCACATGACAAAAAAGGCGGAAGAGGCGGTCGAGGCGGAATTGTTCCAGCAATACGGTACAGATCCCGACAGAATGGTGTCACTGCTCCAGCGGGAGGCTATGGTAGCCTTAAAAGTGGCGCAGTACTTCAAAGAAGTGAAGGCGATGCAAGATGAGCTTTCTGGGGCTAATCAGGAGCAGCCTGACCCACTGATTGAGTTGAAAAAGCAAGAGTTGGCTCAGTCCGCACAGCGGGATCAAACCAATGCACAAATTAGTACGGCCAAGCTAACCTTTGATCAGCAGCGGGAACAGAACGACATGCAGATTGATCAGGCCAAATTGGCACAAGCAGATAAGCTTGCGGCAGAGCGTAACGCTGTTGCATTGGCAAAAATGACCCAAACAGGAGGCCAACGTGGCAACCAGACCCAATAAATCTATGAAAAAGCGTGAAACAGGTCCAAATCGGACCAAAAATGTTCCACGTGAAACAATTCAAGTGAACAAGCCGACCTTCGTTTATCGAAAAGATGCGTTTAAAAAAGTAAAAATCACATAAAAATAGTGTTTTAGTGCAAATATACATGCATAATAAGCACGTAGCCTTCAGATAGGGCCCGTACTGTCTGCGTACTTGGAGTAATCCATGCTTGAATTCACTGAACAGGTGCTAATTTCAGTCCGAAATTTGCGAAAACAGTCGGAAGACGTGCTCGTGGGTGGCGGAGTGAAGGACATGGAGCATTACAAGTTCCTGATGGGACGGATTGAGGGCTATAAATTTGTGGAGATGGCAATAAATGATCTCCTAAAAAAGAACTCAAACTCCTGAGGAACTTAAAGCTATGACAATGTCAGCACTGGAAGAAAAATGGGCAAAAGAAGAGGCGGAAAGAGTGCCGACCCTTGAAGATGCCTATAACGATGACGGCAGTTTGTCCGTTGATGATCTCGATGGGTCTGTCAAAGACCGCATTCCAAAGCCTACAGGGTGGAGAATTGTCATTCTTCCCTATCGAGGCGCAAAAAAGAGCAAGGGAGGCATTGTCCTTGCTGATTCCACGATTGAAAAACAACAAATCACGACTGTTTGCGGCTATGTTCTGGCCGTTGGCGAATTGGCTTACAAAGATGAAGGCAAATTCCCCAACGGAGCATGGTGCAAAGAGGGCGATTGGATTGTTTTTGGCCGTTACGCGGGTGCGCGTATTGGCTTAGACGGCGGGGAGATCCGAATCATCAATGATGATGAGGTATTGGCCCGAATTAACAACCCAGAAGACATTCTGCATATGTAAGGACATACCATGGCCAACATCACACCAGACAGTCAGCTTGAATTCGAGCTAGGCGAAGGCGAAACAGAGACCAGTATTGAGCTCCCAGAAACGGAATCGCCAGATAACGACAATTCTTCTACGCTTGAGGCATCTACTTCGGCCCCGGCGGCCAAGCCAGAGCCAGAAAAGCATGAATTAGATCAAGTTAGCGAAAATGTACAGAAGCGTATTGCTAAATTAACAGCAAAAATGCGTGAGGCCGAGCGCCGTGAGCAAGCGGCCTTGGATTACGCCCGAAACGTCCAAGCAAAGGCCCAGCAACTCGAGCAGCAGCTGGTTACGACGGATCAGAGCCGTGTTTATGAGGCCAAATCCCGAGTAGAGACCCAGCAGATGCAGTTGAAGGCGATCATTCGCCGGGCACGGGAAGAAGGCGACATTGATACAGAGACAGAGGCCCAAGAGCGTCTTATGCAGCTGTCTCTGGAGCAGCGTCAACTGCAACAATGGGAAGACACGCGTCCCGAACCGCAAGCTGCTCCTGTTCAGCAGCAAGCTCCCGTTCGCCAGCCCGCACCACAACGTCCTGCCCCTAGCCCTCGAGCAGAGGAATGGGCGGCTAAAAACGAGTGGTTTGGTCAGGATAGAACGATGACCTACGCCGCATGGGGTATCCATCAGACCCTAATTGAAGAAGAGGGCATTGACCCTGATTCGGACGAGTACTATACTGAATTAGACAACAGGCTCCGGAACGAGTTTCCGAACAGGTTCCGGGCTGCTCAATCGAATAACAGACAACGGTCGAACGTGCCAGCCGTTGCACCTGCTTCCCGTAGTTCCGGGGTAAATAGTGCACGCAGGACGGTGAAACTATCACCGAGTCAAGTTGCTATTGCAAAGAAGTTGGGTGTTCCGCTCGAGGAATATGCCAAATACGTAAAGGAGTAATAAATGAGCCAAGAGAAACTTACTATCGACCGCGCACCTCGCGCAACCCGTGAGAAAGAAGCGCGTCGCAAGCCTTGGGCACCTCCTTCACGTTTGGATGCCCCTCCAGCACCTGCCGGTTTTCAGCATCGCTGGATTCGTGCAGAGATCAATGGGTTTAACGACAAGCAGCACGTCTTTGGCAGACTTCGTGAGGGCTATGAACTGGTCCGCAATGAAGAACTGCCCGAAGAATATCGCGATACGCTACCTACTATCGAAGATGGTAAACATGCGGGCGTGGTTTCTGTCGGGGGCTTGCTATTGGCACGTATTCCAAATGAAACTCTTGCCGAACGTAATGCTCACTACAACCGGAAGGCCAGAGAACAAATCAGTGCAGTAGACAATGAGTTGATGCGTGAAAACGCGCACTCGACTATGCGTATTCAGAACCCCGAAAGGAGTTCTCGCACTACTTTTGGAAGCCGCTAGGCTTCATAACCCTTTAGGAGATACAAATGGCAAACGTTGATAAAGCCTTTGGTCTGCGCCCTCTGGGTAACCTTTCTGCTACTGGTGCACAGAAGCAGTACGGTTACAACATTGCGGACAACCAAGCTGGCGCTATCTATCAGGGCGACCTCGTCACCCTCTCTGGCGGTTACATTGTCAAATATGATTCAACCCTCCACACCGTGGCAGTTGGTGTGTTCAATGGTTGCTTCTATGTTGACCCAACATCGGGCAAGCCCACTTGGAGTAACTACTATCCCGGTTCCGTCAACATCACTACTGGCCAAATCACGGCTGATGTGATCGACGATCCTAACCAACTGTTCCTGATCCAAGCAGACGAAGATGTCGTTCAAGCCGATATCGGCCTGAATGCCAACATCGCCTACACGGCAGGTAGCAACGTTACTGGTGTTTCTGGTACTGAGTTGGATTCGTCCACCATTGCCAATAGCGCTGGTCTCGTGCTGAAGATTGTTGGTAACTACAATGCCCCGAACAATACCCTCGGCCAGAACTACGTCGATGTTATTGTGAAGATCAATGCACACATGTATGGCAGCGCTGGCGTTGCTAATACAGCACCGGAATAATAGGAGCTAAGTCATGGCTATTTCTCGTTCGCAACTCGTTAAAGAGCTGGAGCCCGGCCTGAACGCTCTGTTCGGCATGGAGTACAACCGCTACGAAAACGAGCACACTGCAATCTTCTCTGTTGAATCTTCTGACCGTGCATTTGAAGAAGAGGTCATGCTGACCGGCTTCGACGAAGCACCAACGAAGAATGAAGGCGCTGGCGTGAACTACGACTCCGCACAGGAATCGTTCACTGCTCGTTACACTCACGAAACCATCGCTCTGGCGTTTGCCCTGACCGAAGAGGCCATCGAGGACAACCTCTATGACCGTCTGGCAGGTCGCTACACCAAAGCACTGGCTCGTTCGATGTCCTACACCAAGCAAGTTAAAGCGGCTTCTGTGCTGAACAATGCGTTCAACACAACCGGCCCTTACAACGGTGGTGACGGTGTGTCGCTGTGTAACCCAGCACACCCAACCGCCCTTGGCCCATCGTTCAGCAACGTGCCTACCACGGCAGCTGACCTGAACGAAACTTCGCTGGAACAGGGCATTATCGATGTCGCTGGTTTCACCGACGAACGTGGTCTGAAGGTCGCTCTGACTGTTCGCCGCATGATCATTCCTAAGGAACTGCAATTTACCGCAGAGCGCCTGATGAAATCGACCCTGCGTACCGAAACCGCAGACAACGACATCAACGCCATCAAGTCGATGGGCATGGTTCCCGAAGGTTACTTCGTCAACCACTTCCTGACCGATCCTGACGCATGGTTCCTGATGACCGATGCACCAAACGGTCTGAAGATGTTCCAGCGTTCCGCGATCAAGACTGCCTTTGAAGGCGATTTTGACACCGGCAACGTGCGCTACAAGGCCCGTGAGCGTTATTCGTTTGGCTGGTCAGATCCCCGTGCAATTTGGGGTTCGGAAGGCTACACCCCAGCCTAATGGGGGAAACGAGAAAAGGGGCCTTCGGGCCCCTTTTCTTTTACTGGCAATAGTGTATATTCAACCCATTCCGGGACTTTTCCGGCATATCTGACAGACCCGGCTGACGACATGCAGACAGATATGCCCCTAACTCGCATGTGAGGACATTATGGCTCAAACCTCGTTTTCCGGCCCAGTATTGCTGGGCGTATTCACCGTAGCAACCGCTCCTACCGCCAAAATTGGCTCTGTCGCATATTTTGCAGACGGCGCAGCAGGGGATCCTGTCCTTGCCTTCTTTGATGGTACTGATTGGCTTCGTTGCGACACTCGTGATCCTATTTCTGACGCACCTTAATAGGAGGTCGCCATGGGTTACATGAGCGATATACAAAGTACGTACCTTGCGGCAGACGGGGACATTTTTACCGGGCGGACTCGTGTAAAAGCGGTCTATGTGTCCCCTGACGCGGGGGTAGGTGAGGTTGCGATCAGGGACGGTGGTAGCGGTGGAACTGTTCTCTACAAAATCGATGTTCCTGCTGGGAGTAGCGCCATTTATATGTCGTTACCCGAAGACGGTATTTTGTTTAAAAACGGGGCATATGCAGATTTGACAGATGTTATTTCTGCCACATTCTTCTGGGCATAAGGAGCCGGATTATGATGATGAAAATGAACAAAAAGCGCAAGAAGTCAGGCATGTCGATGGACAAGGGCATGAAAATGGCCAAGTCCACCAAAAAGGGCATGGCAGGTGATGACATGTACAGCATGGATTCCATGCCTATGTCGAAGATGGGCGGCGGCATGACGGGTTACGCCAAAGGTGGTGCAGCAGTTAATGCCCACAAGAAAATGGCAATGGGCTATGCCAAGGGCGGGATGGTTGAGTCCCGAGGCAATGGCGCAGCACGTGGCAAGAAAACCCGTATCTGCTAAATCATGCCTCGTAAGCGTGAAAAGCCGATAGCTACCTCGGTCAAGTCGGGCAATTTTCGCCCGACAAAGGCCGGGGCGGGCATGACCAAGCAAGGGGTATCTGCGTATCGTCGGGCAAATCCCGGGAGCAAGCTACAAACTGCGGTCACGGAGGATAACCCTTCGGGCAAACGCGCTGAACGTCGTAAATCATATTGCGCCCGCAGTGAGGGGCAGATGAAAAAATTTCCTAAAGCAGCGGCAGATCCGAATAGCCGATTGCGACAGGCCAGAAAACGGTGGAAATGCTAAATGGAAATGGTTTTATGGAACGCGCTTTTATCCTTCCTGCTTGCAATATCGGGGTGGATTATGCGCGAAAAATCAGCAGAACTTCAGCGTATTCAGATATTACTGAACCGTACGCGGGAGGAGATTGCCAAGGAATATGTGACAAAGGCTGAAGTCCATGCAGACATTAATCGTGTTTTAGACCGTTTGGATCGGTTAGATGCAAAACTTGACCGTTTAATGGAGACAAGAAATGCCAGCTAAAAGCGCCAAACAAAAGAAGTTAATGGACGCAGCCGCGCACAACCCGGCTTTTGCAAAAAAGGTAGGTATTCCGGTCAAGGTTGCAAAAAAGTTTAGCCGTACTAGTAAGGGTATGGAGTTTCAAAAAGGTGGAACAATTAATCGCGTAGGCGATGCAGTTACGCCTAGCCGTCGTGACCCCGATATAGGGAAAATGATCAAAGAAGTCAAAACGCCCAATGTAAAACACAGTGGAAAAGCGGGTTTGAATCAAAGTAAATTCGGTAGCTCTAAGGGGACGCGTTATGCCTCTGGGGGCATGGCAAAAAAGCGCAAAGGATGCTAAATGGCAACCTCAGGAACAACAACCTTCAATTTAGAGTTCGATGATCTAATTGAAGAGGCATACGAGCGTTGCGGCCTTGAGAGTCGTGACGGCTATGACATGAAGACTGCTCGTCGGTCTTTGAATTTGTTGTTTCTTGAATGGGCAAACCGCGGGTTAAACCTGTGGACAATTGAACAGCGGCAGACAACAATGGTGTACGGCCAAGCTGAATATACTTTGCCTTCTGATACAGTCAACGTACTTTCTGCGGTTATTCGAACTGGTACTGGTCAAACACAGCAGGACATCACAATTGACCGGATTAGCCAAAACGAATATCTACATCTTCCAGACAAGAACACACAGGCTCGTCCTGCTCAGTACTATGTGCAGCGTACGACCTCACCCAAATTATTCGTGTATCCAGCTCCGGATAACGTAGAGACATACATTTTCCGATATTACGCTGTTCGCCGTATTGAGGATGTTGGGGCCTACACAAATACCGCAGATGTAGTGTTTCGTTTTCTTCCTTGTCTTGCAGCAGGGCTTGCCTACCACCTGTCGCTTAAAAAAGCGCCAGAGCGTACAGTCATGCTAAAGCAGCTATACGAGGAAGAGTTCCAGCGGGCGGCGCAAGAAGATAGGGACATAGCAAGCGTGTATTTAACGCCAGATTTGGGGTATTGATATGGCTGGTTATGCAGTTGGAAAAGCTTCGCAAGCCATATGTGATAGGTGTGGCCAACAATACTTTTTGAAGGAACTGAAGAAGGAATGGACGGGTTTTAAAGTTTGTCAGGAATGCTACGAACCAAAGCATCCACAACTGGAGCCAAAACGCGGAATAAACGAGCCGATTGCAGTGTATGAACCTAGACCAGATGGAGTACAAACTGTTTTGGTTTCTTTGTGGAACGGTGGTGATTCTACAATTGCAAGCGTGGGAATGCAGCCCGCGGCGGTGGCAAAACCGTTGACGGCAAAAGGAACAATTTCATCAGTGACGGTGACGATCACATGAACTACACGGAACTTAAACAAGCAGTTGCGGATTACACGCAGAACGAATTTACTGCGACAGACTATGCCACTTTTACGCGGCAGACAGAGCAGCGCATCTACAATTTCGCGCAACCGGCCAATTTACGAAAAAACGTCACGGGGAATCTTACCTCAGGCAATAAGTACTTGTCTTGCCCATCTGACTTCCTTTCCGTCTACTCCATGGCGGTCATCAATAATGGCGAATACATCTATCTAATAGATAAAGATGTAAATTTTATGCGTGAGGTATATCCATCTACGACCGCAACAGGGGTACCTAAATATTATGCGTTATTTGGGCCAACGGTTGTAAACAGCACGATTACAGATGAACTTAGCTTTATCGTAGCTCCCACTCCAAACAGTTCCTATTCGGTAGAGTTGCATTACAACTACTACCCTGAGTCCATGGTAGATGCGCCAGACGGCAGAACGTGGCTTGGGGATAATTTTGATACTGCGTTGTTTTACGGCGTATTGTTGGAAGCATATACGTTCATGAAAGGTGAACCGGACCTGATGCAGCTTTACGATGCAAAGTTTAAAGAAGCAATAAGCTTGTACAAGGCTTTGGCAGATGGTAAGCAACGTGGTGATACGTATCGTGATGGTCAGGTCAAATATCCGGTGAAATAATGGCAATCACACAGACATGGACAACTAGTTTTAAACGTCAGGTTTTGCTGGGTGAGCACGACCTAGATACGGACGTTTTAAAAATCGCGCTATACACTAGTGCAGCCACATTAGGCCCAGATACGACTGTTTATACAGCTGTTGGTGAAGCTAGTGGTGCCGGATATGTTGCTGGCGGCATTGCGCTGACCAATGTAACGGTAAATTCAGGTAATGGTATTGCGTATGTTAGTTTCGACAATCCCTCTTGGGCAGGTGCATCGTTTACTGCACGTGGGGCATTAATATACAACAGCAGCAAGAGTGATAAATCAATGTTTGTTTTGGATTTTGGTACTAACCAAACCGCAGTAAATGAGACATTTACGTTAGATTTACCTGCGGATAACCCAACATTTGCTTTAATTAAATTGTCTTGAGGAGTCATCATGCCTATCGGAAAATCGCAATTAGGTGAAACTGTTCAGGCTGACATAGGCAAGTCCGTGCAAGGCGATGCTCGTGTGGGTCTCGGTGGTGTGTTTAACGTGCAGTGTTTTGACGCTGCCGGAAATCTAAAGTGGGAAGACACTTTCCATAATCTTGTGGTCAATGAGGGTCTTCAGGACCTCAATGATAAGTATTTCAAAGGAGTTACTTATAGTGCAGCTTGGTACCTTGGTCTAGTAACGGGCCCCGGTTCTGGTACGACATATGCTGCGGGAGACACTTTGGCGCTTCATGGGGGTTGGACTGAATTTACCGATTACTCAGGTAACCGTAAATCCGTTACGTTTGGTACGCCTACCTTGGCAGATCCTTCGGTAATCACTAATAGCGCTTCTCCTTCTGTTTTTGTTATCACAGGAGCAGGTGGAACCATAGCTGGGGCATTTTTGGCAAGCGTAGCAACAGGCTCTTCCGGCATACTGTTTTCAGAAGGCGATTTTACTGGTGGCGATAAGATCGTAGCCTCGGGTGATACGGTAAACGTTACCTATACATTCAATGCGGACGCTGCATAAGGAGATATTAAATGGCTATGTTTAGAAAAGGGGATATTGCAAAAGTTATTGCAGTTGTACCTGAAGGACCAGTAAAGTCCATGCGTATGGAAGAGGACGGAAATATTCAGTATTTAATTTCTTGGGTTGATATAAACGGTGTTGAACAAGAGCGGTGGTTTGATGAAGGACAACTTACCACGGCATAAATAGGCGAGGGCATATGTTCGGATTTGAAGCTTTTGCGGAACAGCCCTTTTCTACTATTCCGGGGGTATCGTTTGATGTATCAGTTGCGGAGGCACTGACTAGTGATAATACGCAATCAGTACAAGTTGGCTTTTCTTCGAATGTATCAGAGGTAGTTACACTTTTAGATGCATCTGATGTTTCACTTGTCATATTTAATGATATAGCAGAAACTATTTTTGCATTAGACACAAATACGGCACAGGCTGATTTTGTGACAGCGGTAACAGAACAGCTTGCATTGTCGGAGGCAAATGCGGCACAAGTTGATTTTGTAGTAGCTGTTAATGAGTCACTATCCGGGAGTGAGTCATCCTTTGCAGATTATGTGTTTGATGGGCAGATAGCAGAGTCTATTGGTTTATCTGAAGAGCAGGATGTCCAATTAAACTTGCTGAACTACATAACAGAAGCAATAGCTGTATCAGATTCACAGTCTGCGGTATTTATAACTGATTTATTGATTAACGAGAGTTTTACCGCATCGTCATTAGAATCAGTGCAGGTAGATTTTGCAGTAGTAGTTCAAGAGTTTATTGATACTTTTTCTTCTTTTTCGTCACAAACTAATTTTGTGGCGCAGGTGCAGGAAGCCCTATCTGTCTATTCGGAAGAGAGTGCTAGGTTTTTATGGGAATTAATCCCTGATAATCAAGTAGCGGATTGGCAGAATTTGAACAGTAATACGGCATCTGGTTGGGGGATGATCAGTACGGAAGAGTCCGGTAATTGGCAAGATATTAATACCTCAGGAGGCACTGGCTGGTCTGACATTAATTCTGACCCAGAAGCTAATTGGAACAAAATTGATACGGTGTAAATCATGCCACTTGTTGTCAAAGACAGAGTAAGAGAAACCTCCACTACCACAGGTACTGGGACCATTACGCTCAATGGTGCCGTATCCAACTTCCAATCATTCACTGCTATCGGTGATGGCAACACCACGTTCTATACCATCACATTGGATTCAGCGGGCGAATGGGAAGTAGGTATTGGTACCTACACTGCATCTGGTACAACGCTGTCTAGAGACATCGTTCTTGAGTCTAGCAATAGTGGGTCGCTAGTGCCCTTTTCTGCTGGCACTAAAACCGTCTTTTGTACCTACCCCGCAGAAAAGTCGGTTTACTACGACGCTTCTGACAACGTAGGGATTGGTACGAGTTCGCCAGCGGCAAAGCTAGATGTTCGCGGCTCATCAACCTTCTTGGTAAATGCCACAAATCCTACGGCATGGGTTTCTGTTGATTCTGCGCTGACAACAGGCTCGATGTATAACCAGTGGAATACGACTTCGAATGTTGGCATCTCTGGAACGTACACAAACCACGCATATACGTTTGTCACCAATAACACCGAGCGTATGCGTATTTCAAGCGACGGTAGATTGCAGATTAACGGGTCAAATAGCCTAGCAACTACGTTGGTATCTACGTCGAATACGTTTCCACTAAATAATGCTGCGTCTGCATACCAATACAGAGCAAATTGTACACTTGGTACTGCAAATACCGGGGCTGTTGGTTTTGGTTCTACGTACAGCCTTCCGGCAACAGGTACGTTTGGTAGTTCGTATCAGTTTTACGCGGATACTTTAGCTACTGATGGGGCAACACTTACAAATAACTATGGTGTTTTTGTAGCCACCCAAACAGTAGGAACAAACATCTACGGCGTATACAGCAACATAGCGTCTGGAACAAATAGATATAATTTTTACGCAAACGGTACCGCAGATAATTATTTTGCGGGTAACGTAGGTATTGGCACTGTAAACGATGGCACAGCAGTTCTCCAGATTGGCGCGGGAACAGCGACAGTTGCTCCACTTGAGTTTATTAGTGGCACTCTAATGACTACGCCCGATGGCGGATCAATGGAGTTCGATAGTAATAATCTTAGTTTTACAAATGATGCTACCGGACTGCGTGGATATGTCCCCGCAACTAACCTCTTCCGTCTAACAGCTAATGGTGCTGCAATTGGACCCGCGATTGCCAATTTTTTTGGGGCTAATAGCGCAATATCAGTAATAGCTAATGGTAAATATGAGCTTGAGGCGTACTGCTATTTCACCAAGACTACCGCCGGTACTGTGACGGTGACGCTTACCTCTTCCCAAACCCCGGTAAATATCAATGGTACGGTGGATTATGGAGCGATTGCGGGGGGTACCGCTACAGGCGCAGCCAACCGAATTAGCTTATTTGCTTCTGCGTCAACAGCTGCGGCATTTGGTGCTTCTGGTTCGTTAACTACCGCGGTCAACCACGCTTTTATTATTCGAGCGATTATTGAGACTAATGCAACCACTGCGGGGAACATCCGTATAAACTTTACATCAAGCGCGGGTACTGTTACGCCTTTGCGCAATAGTTACTACAAGCTAACTAAGCTGCCTTTAGGCAACAGTGGTAACTTCGTGGCCTAACAAAGTAGAAAGACCATGAATCATGATCGACCCTGTAACAATTGGGCTGGCGATACAAGGTGTAAAGCTCGTAGTTAACGGGATTAAGGCCGCTGCCGACGAAGCCAAGGAAGCATTCGACAGCATTAATGAGTGCGTCGAGTCGGGGAAGAATTTAGCGCAATCGCTTTCGCCGGTGAAACAATTTTTCTCAGCGGCAGGTAAATACGAAGAGCACCGAGCGCATTTAGAAGAAGCAAAAGTAGCACAAGAAGAAGCAGTAGAGCGTGGCGAGACAGTGGCAGACCACATGTCAGACGCCGAGTACGTGATGGAGTTGATGGCGATTGACCGCCAGATTAAGCAATACTACGACGACATCAAGCACATTTTTATCTACCACTTCCAAGAAGCTGGGATGTGGGAAGAGTTCTGGGTACGGATGCACAAGCTTCGCTCAGACAGGGAAGCCAAGGCAGAGGCCAAGCGCCGTGCAGAGACCGAGAAGCGGTTGCACGAGAAGGCGGAAGCCCTGAAGAAGAGACGGGCCAAAGCCAAGCAGATTGAGACGGTGCAGAGTGTGCTGGCAATGATTGTGATATTTGCGCTGATTGCGGGCTTTGGTTACTTTATGCGATGGATGTTCCAACAAGGAGGTTGACATGCTAGGACTGGACGCACTGCTGGGTATTGGCGGCAAACTGATCGACAAACTGATCCCTGATCCGGAGCAGAAAGCCAAGGCGCAACTGGAACTTGCGAAGATGGCGCAGGATGGTGAGCTTGCCAAGATGGCGAATGAAACCGACTTGTACAAGACCGAGCAGAACAATCTGACGGAACGCTTGAAGGCAGATATGGGCAGTGATAGCTGGCTGTCCAAAAACATCAGGCCACTGACGCTGGTATATATCTTGGTAGCCTATATGGCTCTTGCCATTCTTGACGCTTCTGCCCTTGATATTGCGGACTCCTTCGTGGAACTGCTGGGGCAGTGGGGGATGCTTGTGATGTCGTTTTATTTTGGTGGGCGTACCCTTGAGAAGATCATTGATATACGGGCAAAGAAATGAAAGAGAACTTCGACGACGCGTTGAAAGCCATCCTGAAACACGAGGGAGGCTTCGTGAATCATCCCAAGGACCCCGGCGGCATGACCAACCTTGGTGTGACCAAGAAAGTCTGGGAAGAGTGGGTGGGCCACGTTGTTGATGAAAAGGCAATGCGCGCTCTGACACCCGAGGTAGTAGGTCCCATGTACAAGAAGAAGTACTGGGATGCGGTTAAGGCGGACGAGATGCCGGAGGGTCTGGACTACCTGATGTTTGACTTTGCGGTCAACGCGGGGCCGGGGCGGGCAATTAAAACCATGCAAAAAGCCATTGGTACTACCCCTGACGGGGCTATCGGCCCCAAGACCATGGCGGCATTAAAAGCTGCCAATCAGAGCGAATTAGTGGCAAAATTCAGTGCAGAAAAGGAAGCGTTTTACCGCAGTTTGCCTACGTTTGGCACGTTCGGTAAAGGGTGGCTGCGCCGTGTGGCGGAGGCTAAAACTCACGCAGAAACCATGTTGGCTTAATAAGGAATAGCTATGCCAAGTACCTATAGCCCTAATTTACGTATTGAACTCATTGCCAATGGCGAACAGTCTGGTACATGGGGAACGACAACCAATGTCAATCTAGGTTCTTTGATTGAACAGGCGATTACGGGGTATGAAGAGGTATTCATTACAGCGAACCCATCTTACCTGCAAGCCACGGACGGTGCGGTAGATGAAGCTAGGAACATGATTGTTTCATTGGACACAAGCACGGGAGGCCCGTTTAGTGTAGCTATTCCACCAAGAGAAAAGCTTTATGTGGTGATAAATGCAAGCTCATATGATGCCACTATTTATGCTGCCACTGACGTTAATGTCACTACTGTTCCTTCCCCCGCTGGAACTACGGTAGTCATACCCGCTGGTAAAACTGTGATCTTGTACTGTGAGGGAGCCTCGTATAACGTTAAAGAGGCCATTAACTACATAGCTTCGTTGTCATTGGGGAGTGTATCTACAACATCAATAACGGCAGATTCTGTTGCGACTACTTCACTCACGTCGGATACGCTGTCACTGACTACACCCCTCCCTATAGCTTCGGGAGGCACAGGGACCGCCTCTACCACTTATTGTTCTTTATCAACAAACGTAACAGGCACCCTCCCCGTATCAAAGGGTGGTACAGGACAGACAACCTTTACAGACGGCCAGTTATTAATTGGAAACACAACAGGAAACACTTTATCTAAAAGTACGCTAACCGGTACAGCAAACCAAGTTATCGTTACAAATGGTAATGGCACCATTACGCTTTCTACCCCGCAAAATATTGGAACAGCCAGTGATGTCCGATTTGATTCCTTGGGTATTGGGACTGCCGCATCTGGGACATCAGGTGAAATCAGGGCCACTAATAATGTCACTGCGTATTATTCCTCTGATAGACGATACAAAGAAGATATTAGAGATATTCCAAATGCGCTTGATGTGGTGTCTGCAATTGGTGGAAAACTTTTTTCTTGGAAAGACTCTTATGTACAAGAAAAAGGCGGAGAAGATGGGTACTTCATACAAAAGCAAGACTTTGGGGTAATTGCACAAGATGTCCAAGAGGTTTTTCCGGAGGCCGTTCGTACTCGTTCAGATGGGAGCTTGGCGGTAGATTACGCAAAGCTCAGTGCACTTTCTTTTGCAGCGATTAAGGAATTGCGGTTGGAGATTGAATCCTTAAAAGGCAGATAATTATGCCATTACAGAAGCTTCAGTTTAAGCCCGGGATAGTAAAAGAACTTACCACGCTTAGTGGAAAGAGTGGCTGGTTTGACGGCGATAAAATAAGATTTAGATTTGGTTTCCCCGAAAAAATAGGTGGATGGGCAGCGCTCTCCTACAACACGTTTCTTGGAGTATGCCGGTCATTGTTTAACTGGATTACTCTGAAAGGTTTCAACATCTTAGGGGTGGGCACGAATTTAAAATTCTACCTAGAGGATGGTGGCACCTATTACGACATCACTCCAATTGGCAATACAACGACCAATCAAACTACATTTTCTGCGACACTCAATTCATCCGTATTGATAGTTGACGATTTAGGTGCAACTAATCTTCAGTCGGGAGATTTCGTTACATTTTCAAATGCAGTCGCACTAAGTACACAGGTGTATACGGCTGCTGTTACAGATGTGTTGACACTTACAACAGCACTTCCTAATGGAACCGTTATAAATGTATTTACTACGGGTACTCTCCCCGCCGGACTAGCAGTTGATACGGATTATTACGTTATAGACAGTGTAGGAAGTACTTGTAAATTGTCTCTTACAGCGGGCGGATCAGCGGTCAATATAACGAGCACTGGTGCGGGCACCCAAACTCTTTCGCTTACCACAGGCATTACAGCAGAAGTACTGAATCAGGAATACCAGATAGTCAGCGTTTTATCCAATACTAGTTACACCATTTCAGCACGAGTTCCTTCCCCAATAGGTGAGCCGGGAGCATCTGTTACAGCAACTGCATTTGATACCGGGAACGGAGGATCCTCGTGTGATTCGGTGTATCAAATAAACACCGGACAGGCGATTTACACGGTGGGGACAGGTTGGGGCGCAGGACCGTGGAATGCTGGAAGCATTACGGATGCATGGGCCCATGGTTGGGGAACCCCCTACGTTACTGGAATTGGTCTTCAACTTCGGTTGTGGAGTCAATCTAACTTTGGTGAGCAGTTGCTTTTTTCCCCAAGGGGAGGTGCTTTGTATGTTTGGGACCCGGGCCCAACTACCACCCCTGCGTACACCACCAGAGCAACCGTTGTTTCAACTGCGGGGGGATGTCCGTCCCAAATAAATCAGATGATGGTTTCTGATTCAACTCGAATTGTTATTGCGTTTGGGTGTAATGAGATAGGTTCAACCGATCTTGATCCTATGCTTATACGGTGGTCTGCCCAAGAAGACTATGCAGATTGGGTAGTTCAGGCTACAACACAGGCTGGAAGTTTTAGGTTGTCAAGGGGCTCCGAGATTGTAGGCGCAGCACAGACGCGTCAAGAGATTCTTGTGTGGACGGATGCTGCCGTGTATGCAATGCAGTATTTAGGACCTCCGTCAGTGTATGGATTTACACTTCTTGCGGATAACGTATCATTAATTTCCCCGACCGCAATGATAACTGCGGCGGGTGTTACTTTTTGGATGGGGATTGATAAGTTCTACGTATATGCTGGACGAGTGGATACACTTCTATGTTCCGTTCGTCGTTATGTGTATGACGATATTAATCTATCTCAGTCGTACCAGTTTGTTTCGGGAACAAACGAAGGCTACAACGAGGTATGGTGGTTTTATTGTTCAGCGAACTCTATTGTAAATGACAAGTATGTCATTTATAACTATCTTGAAAAAGCATGGTATTTCGGTAATTTAGGCAGAACTGCATGGCTTGATTCTCCTTTGCGGGACTATCCAATGGCTGCCACTACAAATAATTTGATCGTGTATCACGAAGCAGCCGTAGATGACGGATCAGTCAATCCTCCTGTGCCGATATCTGCTTACATACAATCCGCAGACTTTGATATATCAGAAGGAGACCGCTATGGGTTCGTTACCAAGATGGTTCCCGATATTACATTTAACGGATCAACGACACCTTCTCCGGGAAAACCCTCTGTCCGCATATTACTAAAACCCCGGCGAAATCCGGGATCAGCATACGGTGCAGCCCCTTCTCCAGAAGTGGAATCTAAGCAAAGTTACGCCTCTGAGAATTTTTATGAGGTTCAGGAGTTTACTGAAATCGTATACACGCGGGTTCGTGGTCGAGAAGTATCGCTCAGAATTGAATCAGATTCATTTGGGACTCAGTGGCAATTAGGTACGCCGAGGATGGAAATCAGGATGGATGGGCGTAGATGACAAACAATATTGTAACAACGGAATCGGTGGTCTTTGTACGGACAAAGGCCCCCGCGTTACCTTTTGCCCCGGTGGAATACGATAGGCAATACCATGATACTTTAAACAATATTCTCCGGCAGTACTTCAATACGCTGGATAATTTAATAGGACAATTGAGCGTTATGGTTGCATCAAATGGCTCGTTCCCTGTGTCATTAGGTGGCACAAATTTAGACTCGTTTGGCCGACTTCGGGTCAGTAACCCTTTTACCCTGTTTGATAGCCAGAACAGATACGCAAAAGATAATCAGTTTGATGAGACCACGGCTACTGGAGGCACTTCTACTTATGTAGCAAATGAGTCCTCAGTAGACTTAGCAGTGACTACGTCTTCTGGTTCAAAAGTGGTTCGACAATCTTTGCGGTCGATGCCCTATCAACCGGGTAAAAGCTTACTTGTGCTTTGTACCTTTGTAATGAATGTGAAAAAAGTAGGACTACGGCAAAGAGTAGGCTACTTTAATACGGGCAATGGCGTATTTTTTGAAATAGCAGGAGAGGGATTGCCTTCATTTGTTCTTCGAACGTCTACCAGTGGGTCTCCAAGCGATGCACGGACCGTGGATCAAGCTTTGTGGAATGGAGACAAGCTAGATGGTACGGGTGCTTCTGGTCTTACTCTTGATCCAACCAAGGCACAGATTTTGTGGATGGATTTTGAATGGCTTGGGGTAGGGTCTATTCGTTGTGGATTTATTATTGACGGGCAGTATATTGTTTGCCACACCTTCAATAATGCTAATGACATTGATAAGGTCTACATGACCACGGCTATTTTGCCGGTTCGTTATGAGATAGAAAATACGGCGGCCACTGCATCCGCATCTACCTTAACTCAAATATGTTCCTCTGTAGTGTCGGAAGGAGGATATGGTCAGGTATCTGCGTTAAATAACGCTAGGCGGACCACCACTGTATCAACGACAACAACGTTTAAGCCTGTTGTATCTATCAGGCTCAAGAGTACGGCATTGGGTGCAGTTGTGCTGCCACAAATTCCCTCAGTCTTCCCCACTGCTGCGGGGGACTATGAGATTGCTTTAATAAAACTCCCAGATGCTTCTTATTTAACGGGAGAGGTATGGGTGACCGCGGATTTCCAAAACGTTGAGTATGACGTGTCCGCGACTGCCATGACGTACCCCGGAGAGGCCAACATCGTACAAAACTCCTACTTGTCCGCCTCTAACCAGAGTTCGGGAGCCTCCGCCATTGCCACAGGCTATAACTTTGATACGCAAATTGGAGCGACATTGGCAGGGGTGAGTGAGATATATACAGTTGCCGTAAGGAACATAACGGGAACAGGAAGCGCAATCGGTTCATTGTCTTTTTACGACTTGACCCAGTAAAATAGAACAACTTTTTCGTAAGGATGGATCATGGCTATCGGACCTAATCAAGGCATCATGGCATTGCCAGAAAACCAAGCAATGCAGGCCCCCCAACTAAGCTTGTCTGATTCCTACGATGCGATGCAACAGGGGCTTATGCAAGCCCGTCCTGATGCCTATTTAGAGATGCAGGAGGCGCTGGCTGAAATTCGTCCGGAACTGGAGGAATTGACGGATGAGCAACTGGCTCTCCTCATTCAGGCGCTACAGGATCTATATAACGATCCTCAGAACTATGCTGCAAAGGTCCAAGAGCTCGTAAAAAATCGATTTATTGAGTCCGCAGAAGAGCTCCCACCAGAGTACAACGAAGAATTTATTGCAACGTTGCTGATGGTTCTTGTGGATATTCAGCGTAGCCGTCAAGGCATGGCTACACCTATGCCCCAGATGGAAGGCGGTATGCCAGCGGGCATGGTGCCTCCTCCCCAACAATTCGCCCGTGGTGGCATTGCTGACGCTGCGCGGATCGTGGCCAGCCAAGGCCGTAATGGTGACACCATGTTGGCGCACATTACCCCTGAAGAGGCTCGGTTTTTAAGGGCCCGTGGCGGTTCAGGGACGATCAATCCACAGACAGGTCTCCCAGAGTTCTGGCCGCTGCTTTCTCGGAAACGGGGTATTGGTAAGGCCATTACTAAAGCCCTTAGTAGCCCACTGGGCAGAATTATTGGGACTATTGCGTTGGGCATGGTGCTAGGCCCTGCGGTAGGTTCGATTATGTCTGGTTTTTCTGGGGCAGCTGTAGCTGCAACAACGAGTGCTTTATCGTCGGGCCTTGTTACGGCGGCAGCGGGAGGTGACCTCAAGGCCTCTCTTACTGCGGCTGCAACTGGATTTTTGACCGCATCTGGCGGTCCTGTTTCAAATTACATAGGTAAGTACACAGGACAGTTCTTGTCTAATCCAGTGGTCAGGGAAGCAGCGAATGCGGCAATTATTGGAACGGGTATCGGTGTGGCTACGGGCCAAAACCTGAAAGATGCGGTTAAGTCAGGTTTGACTGAAGGTGTCATTGCAGGGGGCATGGCGTACCTAAGTGGTGCACCTAAGGTCGATGCAGACAATGCAGCGATGAATGCGGCTGCTGACGCAACAACTAACGGCCCAAAACTAGATCCCTTGGATGCGGCGGATGATACCCAAGCCTACATAGATAAATACGGCAAGACATATGAGCAGAGGAGCGGTGCCGCAGCAATGGGGCAGAGGGTCAATAACCTGAACGATGCAATAAACTCAGATAGCTTAAAGCCCTATGACCTTTACATGGTAGATGGTGAAGCGTCTCAGTATTTAGGGAAAGATCCTAATACGGGGGCCGGTATTTTTGAAGGAAAGGTAACAGGGAAAAGAACTTCGGTGGACGTTAGCCCAAATGCGGTTCCCAAGAGTTTTGGCCTAGATACTAAGCCTAAAGCCGTTGTTGGGTCAGGGGTAGATCTAGCCCAAGCAGCTTCTCGGGGAGCTTCATCGGGTGTTTCTGTTCCATCTAGCGGTGCGGGGCTGAATTATGAGCCTATAGCTGGGGTTGATTTTGAGCCTATAGCTGGGGTTGACTTCAAGTACGAGGGACCCGGCGGGGCAGCTCCTGCGAAAGGTGCCACTGGCCCATATCAACAACCAACCATTGGAGAATCCTTTGGTCAAATGGGGTCGGGTGCCAAGAAGTTTTTGACGGGGGACTTTAGTGAAGGTGCCAGCCAGTTTTACAAAGGTGCTGAGAACTTATTTTCCCCGGGTCCTTCAGCAGAGCAGCGCACCGCCATGATCGACGATTTTATGGCCAAAAACCCAAAAGCTTCTGTAACGGATGCCTTAAAGTATGTAGATGAAGTGTCTCCAAATATGATGCGTAGTTATGGTCCTACCGTAGCGACAGGCATTGGCGCACTTGCTCTTGCAGGGGGATTCAACCCGGAAGATCCTCCGGACAACCCAATGAAGGACAAGTTATATGGCACCCCGGGTCTGGACTTAATTAATGCTAATCCTAGCCAGTATTTGATACAGGGGCTTCCGGGCGTATCGTACGGTCCACAAGGAAATATTATGGGTAGTCAGCAGTATCAATCGCCCTATACTATGCAAAATATCCAAGTACCCACTATGTATGCGGATGGAGGTATTGCAGCTTTGATGCAGGGCGGATATCCTCGCAAGGTGGGCCAAATTTCCGGCCCGGGCACTGAAAAGTCCGATTCCATTCCCGCCATGCTCTCCGATGGCGAATTCGTCATGACAGCGAGGGCTGTACGTGGCGCTGGCGGCGGTAGTCGCCGCGAAGGTGCAAAACGCATGTACGCACTTATGCATCAACTAGAACGCAACGCGGCACGAGGATAAGTCATGGCGGAAAATTCCACTCAAACCCAAGTAGTCCGGGAAGCCCCTGAGATAGAGGCCCTTAAACTGGGCCTTATGAAATCGGCACAAGCACTGCCTATGCCGGATCTTCCTGCTTACAAAGTAGCAGGGATGTCTACTGCCCAACGAAACGCAATTAACCGTGGTTTGGCTGGGATTGGGGCATACCAGCCTTACATGGACCAAGCATCACAGGGATACACCGGAGCGCAGCAGACATTGTCTGGGGCGATGGAGCGTTTTCAGCCGGGGCAAGTTAGTGAATTCATGAGTCCGTATCAGCAGCAGGTTATTGATGCGGCCATGGCTAATATTAATCGCCAAGGAGCACTGGCACGGCAGAACCTTCAAGCTCAAGCTGTAAAGTCGGGGGCATTTGGGGGATCAAGAGAAGGCGTTCAACGTGCTGAATTACAGCGCGGTTTGTCTGAAACGCAAAACTCCACTATCGCTAATTTGCTAAATCAGGGATATCAGACAGCAATGCAACAGGCGCAACAAGCGTTTGAGGCCCAGCAAGGAAGACAAATGCAAGGTGCCCAGCTTGGTGGCCAATTGGCACAGGGTATTGGTGCGTTGGGCGGCTTGCAGCAGCAATTAGGGCAGCAGGATGTCACGTTCCAGTATGGCTTGGGCCAGCAACAACAAGGTCAGCAGCAGCGTGAGTTGGATGCACTTCGTGCCACAGAACTTCAGGCGGCATATCAACCCTATCAGCAGTTAGGATTTATTTCTGATATTTACAAGGGTGCACCTTCTACGCAAATGGCAGTAAGCTCACAGATGGTGCCTACGCCTAGCCCATTCCAACAAGTAGCGGGTCTTGCTACAGGTACATTGGCTACTGCGGGTGCAATAAAACAGGCTGGTGGCCTCTTCTAAGGAAGCGATATGAAAGACGAAGTTCTTAAACGCGGCATGTTTTCCCAGCCTATGTCTAAATCTGCCCGCAACAGTGGCATCATGGAAGGGTTTGAGGATGAAATGGAAGAAGAGGATATGCAGCCTATGGCTCGTAGCCCGCAGAATCCTGAAATCCTGATGAATAACCTTCGTGGGGATATCCGTTCCGTTGATGCACGTTACCTTGAACTGGCACAGATGGTTGGAGAAGAGGCAGCGATGGAAACGCCGCCGGAAGTTCTGGCCATGTTGCAGCCGCAGCTTGCGGCGCAAACGGCTCCGCCTATGCCGCAGGGCGGGATTGGTGCACTTCCGCAGGGTGCTCAGATGGCTCCTCCTCCGATGATGGGCCAAGGTCCAGCGATGCCCCCGGGCATGGAGGGTATGCCCCCTTTTCCGCAGGGCGGGGCTGAACAGGCTCCGCCCCAACCATTTGCAGAGGGCGGTGACGTATCGGCCACTGGAGAACTAACGCTCCGATTTGGCAATAACAATTCATTTGGCAATAGCAATCCATTTGGCAATAGCGACATGTTTGGTTCGTCCATGCCTTTTAGCGATGGGATGAATAGCGGTGGAACGACTTTTTTAGGAAGACTTCAGGAAAATCAAGCACAGGAACGTGTAACGCCTAGTGCTTCTCCGTTGTTTCAAGGTACTCCTTCTCCGTCGCAGTCCGTTAACATCCTTATGCCGTCCGGGGCACAGCAGCCAACTTTGACGCAGGACATACCAAGCCTTACGGGATATACGTCAAAACCACTGGACGCACAGGAATCGTCAACAGCGCCATTTGGAACTGAACAGGCTCCGCCTACGCCTGATGGTATGCCCCCGCTCCGCGCAGCGGGCGGTACGTTTGTGTCAGAGGGTGCTCGATTGGCTTCTCAAGGGTTTGGGAAGATCAGTAGCGCACTGACTCCTTATATGACACGGGGCATTGAATATCTTGACGAGCTCGTGACACCCTTTCTTCGTCCCGGGATGCGTGTTGAGCCCCTAACACAGGATGGCCGTCGAGCCGTGGTCCAAGGTCGTGAGAACATTGTTCAAAGACCGGGGGGCCCTGAAATGGGTACCGGCACTCGGCTGGAAGCAGCGAATACGCTGAACATGGGCCGTGTCCCATTTAGCCAAGCACTTCGTGAAGATAAGTTATTGGGTATGGCGGGCAATGTTGTTCGAAAGAACCCTAAACTTACGGCATTGGGCACTGGAGTGTTGGCAGCGGATATTGCTCTTTACAATAACTTGACTTCCCCTAATGCTGCGCCCCGTTCAGCGGAAGAGCTGGCGCAGGTCAATGCATTAATTGATCAAATCCCACCTCAGGGTCCTCCTATTCGGGACGCGAAAGGCAATTACATTGACCCCCGATACAGTGTTGGGGCACGTCCTAATCCACAGGGCGCGCCGGAATCTTCTCAGGAGCTGACGGTTGTTGGGGGCCGTCCTAATCCAGTGCCAAAGGAAGGTCCGCCTTCTACTACAGAAGGAACTACAGAGACAACCACTGCGGCAGTTGATCCTAATGAACAGTGGGTGCAACCTCCCTCTTTGTTGCAGAGGTTAGTTGGCGATAAAAATCAGTTTACGTACGATCCTAATTTATTGGGTACAACGGAGTTTGTTAAAGAGAATATATTCAAGACCCGCGGCGAGCGGATCAGGGCGGAATATAAAGACCTTGAGCCTACCTTCCGTGAACTGTTGGGTGACACCAAAGCCGATGCACGTACTAATGCATTGCTGCTACTGGCCGATGCTGGCTTCAAATTTGCCTCTACCTACAAACCTACGATGGCAATGGCATTGGGTGAAGCTCTGTCAGGCGTTCCGAAAGGCTTTGCATCAATTGTTGCGCAAGCTAAAGACAGAGACATCAAAATTAAGACTGCGGTGCTTCAGGAGGCAGTCAATAGCATCAATATGCAGGATAAGGTTGCGCGTGATTTGCAGTTGAAAGATTTGGAAGTTCAAGGCCGTCTTGCTAATACACTTTTGCAAGCAAGATCGCGTGAGAAGCTGGAAGAAATCCGTAGTAGAAATGCTCAGATTTTGGAAAACATCAAAGGTGCAAATACGAGAGCTAACACGGTTCTTACTAATGACCTTGCAAACCAAGGTGTCGTAGAAGAAGATGGCGGCGTTGGTTTGACTATTGTTAAGGACAGGAAAGGCAGTTTCCTTGGTACTTACATAAAGCCTGACGCTAATGGAAAACTGCCTCCTGCTGTCCAACAGGCAATTACCAGTCGTTGGACACTGCGTGGGACGGATAATCCATTTGTTGATAATCTTGGCGATGCTCCTACAACAGTAGAAACAGACAAGAATGAACGTATTAAGTTAGGGAATACGTTGCGTCAACTGGATAACAGTCTGAAGACCTTTGATAATCTTCGTGGCCAGTATGCAGACCTATATAGCCCCGGCACGTGGTTCCAAGACAAGATTAACAACATCATTGTTCCTATCTCAGGGGGTTTAGTTCGTCCTGATGTGAAACAGGCTGCTGCGGCACAACAAATCCAAGCCGGGTTAAATCAGGTGCAAAAGAGTATTGCATCGGCTAATGATTCAGGACGAATAGCGGTGCAAGAGCAGGAGTGGGCGCGGGAAATATTAGGCGACCTTACTAACCCAACAGAATTTTTTACAAACAAAGAAGTCGCTGCCAAGCGGTTTGCCACTATGGAAGCACAGCTGCGTAATGCACGTCAAAATGTTTTGACTCAATTAGGCTTTGAGAATAAAGACTATGTGATGCGAACCCCACAAACAGGCACTCAAGTTGATCCGTTTATTATCCCTGCGGACCCCGAGGGTCAACGTCGCATGTTTACTTACTTGGGATCGACGATTGGTACACTGCAAGATCCAAAAGCGGTGGTATACATAAAAATGCCGAATGGCCGCATTGATGCCTTTACCCCGCCTCAACTCAAAGGGCTTATCCAAAAATGACAACGCTAACGAATTCACGTGGGGAAGTCGTTGATCTAACTACAGGCAAAGTTGTCGCTCGGGTTGAGGGGGCTCCTACGGCGGAATCCACTCGAGCGAAGCCGCAATTAGATCAAGCTGTTCCTGAGGGAGATCGTTTAGGTGGCTTGTTGCGTAATGCTTCGTGGGGGTTCAATTCTGCTTTATTTGCTTTGCCTGATGCTGCGACATTAGGGATCGGTAGAGCCTTGGGAATGAAAGAGGATGAGGTTTTTACTTTAGGTAAATTCTTCAATAAGGGTCAGGTTGCTCCCCGCGATTCCACCGAGCGCTATGCCCGTGCTATTGCAGAAGGCGTTGGCGGAACAATGCCTTTTACTGGAATTCTTGCATGGGCGGCGCGTATGCGCCCCATGGTAACCACCGCACAGACAGTGAAGACAGGTGTCTTACGTGGCGTGGCAGATGATGCCATTAAGTTTGTGCAGCGTAGCCCACGTGCTGCCGCTGCTATCGATGTGGCTTTTGGTGCAGGGTATGAAGGTCTGCGCCAAGCGGTTACAGAAAATGTCAGTGATGAAAATCCTAATAAGCAGCTTTACGAAAATCTTTTGCCAATGGGGGCGTTTGTTGGTCTGCCACTGGCCTTAAATATATTGCCTTCTGTTATGGCAGGTAAAGCAATTAAAAACAAAATAAAAAGCGCAACAGCCGGATTAGGCGAAGTAGAAAGTGAAGTATTACAGGGCCTTGCTCCCATATATAAATTACCGGGTATTCGTATTGTTCCGCAGTTGCTAATGAAAAATGCGGAGAAGAAATTAGCACAGGTCTTTGGCCCGATTTCCGAAAGCCCCGAAGCACAGCAAGCGCTTCGTCAGCTTGAACTGGCCATGCAAGACCCACGCTTCTCACAAGCAGGATTTATGTTCGATGCGGCTGAAACAACCATGTATGGCCCGCTGCTTGAAAGAAAGGCACAGCTGCTACAACAGCTTGGGCCAAAGGAACTTGAAGCAACCAAGGCACGTATTAACGAGAACCAGCAGAAACTTCGTGGGCTAATGGATAGCATTGCCCCAGAGGCGCAGCAACCGATTATGGAAGCGTTCCAAGCCGCACAAGCAGAGCGTCAATCCTTCTTTGAGAATCTGCTCCGTGCTAAAAAGGATATGACGGAGGCGGAGATTCTGGCGGTGTCCGAGCGCCTCGGCCCACAGAACATGGACATGATCAACAATGAACTGCGTGGCGCATTGATGGGTGCCATGGAGTTTGACTACAAGATGCGCGATAACACGCTGCGTCTGATGGGTTTACGTCAGGCAACCAGCCCTGAAGGCTTGCCCATGCCTACGCGTAACGAAGGCCAATCCTTGTTCCCTGCACGTGACATGGAGGGTGCCGCTACTCGTTTGATCGAAAAGTACACGCCAGAGCGTCCTTCGCTGCGTAACCCTGTCCCAGAGCCGATTGCTTTCCTGCGTAACTTTGTCCAAGGCCAGCAAGCAGCCCGGGATCGTATGGAAGGCCAGATGATCAAGCAACTGACCGATGAGGCAGTTAGTAAACAGCTTGGGTCCTTGCCTTTTGCCCTTACGCCGGACATGGAAGAGGCCGTGCGTAATGCTGCCTTGTCCCTAGTGCGAGGCAAACAAACCAAAGGGACTAGGCGTATGTCTTCTTTGGGGGAGGCTACGGGTCTAACCAGAGCGGGCGCAACTAAAATTCCTACAGGTGTCCCGAACAGATCTATCATTATCGATCCTAGCCAGATCAGGGCAGACGCTTCGCTTATCGCGTCGGATAGCACCGCCATTAACATCAACCTGCCTGAAGCATTGGACTATCTTGCCTCTGCTGCCCGGTTCCGGAACGATGCTCTGGCGCGATACAACTCCGCTATGGGTAAGGGCGGCACACGCCTGACTGATGCCCAGCGTCTGCTGGATACAGGCAATGCGGTGTACAACGATATTGAGAAGCTGATCTTGGACCACGTGCCAAAGATCAAGACAGAGTACGAGGGCATGAAGAATGTCCTCGCTGATTATCGTGCAGGGTTCGAGCAGAACTTGCCGCTGCTCATGGCCCAGAAGACAGGCCGCGGTGATGCGTTCTTGCTGGGTAATGAGCAATTGATGCAGAAGGCTTTCTCCAACGCCAACAACCTGCGGCAGTTACAGGTGTCTTTGGCAGGGACTCCGGGCTTTGATGATCTGCTGCTGAAAGGCACAGTTGATTGGCTGCGTACCAAGGGCGTAGTAAACCAAGACGGTTTGGTTGATCCCAAACAAATTCGTTCTGTTTTAAACAAAAATAAAAATATTGTTGAGGCACTTCCTGATTCAATGCAAGCGCGGTTGCAGGATGAAGTTGCCCTTGCGGATGACTATGTTCGACGTTTAGGCGAACTGGATAAACGTCGAGTGGCTGCGGGTAACGATGAGTTAGATCAGATATTAAAGCGCGTAACCCGTCCTGATGCTGATCCTCGTCAAACATTGGCCAAGGCTATAAACGATCCCGCAACCATGCGGGTTTTGGTGGATGAATTAGGGAAAAACCCAGAGCAGCTTGCCGCGTTGCGCCGTTCTATTTATGACTTGGCCACAGAAGGCGCTACGGGCGGTGGTGCACTGAAAACATTCATCGACAACAATGAAAAGTCGTTGAAGGTATTGTTCAAGGATACGCAGCATTTAGAAGATTTGAAAATGCTTGCGGACATGCAGCGCCGGGTAAATGCTTTTGCCGATGTGACAGGGCAGATTCCTGTCTTCCAATCGTTGGATGAAACGCTCAAGCGTGTGATGGGATCAGGTATTCAATTCCTGACAACCACGGCCCGAGAAGCAGCGGTTGGCCGCATTGCTCCTTCCACAGGGGCATTGGCGGTGCTGGTACGTTTGTCCGCTGGATTAGAGAACGAAATCTACAAGCGGATTTTTACCAAAGCTTTGGAAGACCCTGCCTTCGCCAGCAAGATGACAAAGGTCAGCACCCCACAACAAGGACGTGCGCTTGCCGCAGAGTTGGAGAAGATCGGCGTTCCGCGGACCATGCTACAAACTCGCGTAGATCGTACTGCGCGTCAGGAGCTTTCTCAGTTTGCTTTGGGCGACCAAGAGGCACCCATCCCCGGCATGGCAGAAGCGCCGGTAGTTTCACGTGAAACAGCGGCATCGATGTTGCGGGCGTTGCCTCCTGCGCCGCCGACCACGGGCCTTGAGCAACTGCGGTTGCCTACTACGCAACCAAAGAAACCGCCTTCTGCTTTGCAGAATGTTCCAATGCTGTACCCAGCGTTGTTCCCTAATGATCCGATTAGTGGGTTGCTGGAGCAGCGCCGTCAGCAGATACAACAAGGTCAACCGATGCAGCCACCTGCCCCTCCTCAAAGGTAATCGCATATGGCTCTCAATCTATCCGGACCGATTAGTCTTGGCGGATCTACCGTAGGGCAATCTATTGCACTAGAACTTGGCCTATCCGCCACGGGGAGTATTAGTCTTAACCAAGCAGATGTCCGAGAATTAGCGGGGGTAGCTAGTGGTGCGATTACGATGCCCGGGGATTTTTATGGGAAATCCGCAGGTAATCGAAATAATGGACTTTTTGGCTTTGGCATTTCCTCAAGCACCTATCGAAACATGGTAAATAGCGTGTCCGATGTAGGGGTAGTTTCTGGGGATACCAGTACCGTTGCCACGGTTAGAGCAGCATTGGCTGCTTGTGAATATGGTGGTGGAAAAGCTATTTTTGGATACGGCAGCAGTTCTGCTGGACCTACCGTACGCTTGCTTACAAACCTAGTTTCTAATACCGGGGTTGTGGCCTCTGATGTGAGTTCAGCGGGCCCTGCCAGATATAACTTGGCCGCCTGTAGCTTTGGTGGAGATAAAGGTATTTTTGGCTACGGCTATTCCACGGCTAATACAACTGCAACTAATATAGTCTCAAACACTGGAGTAGTTGCCTCAAGCACAACTAATACAGGGACGGCGCGTGTTGAACTGGCTGCTTGTGAGTATGGGGGAGATAAAGGAGTGTTTGGTTACGGGTGGGTAACCACCTCTGCGACGGCAGTGACCAACCGTGTATCGAATACTGGGGTGGTTGCGTCAAACACCACGGGAGTTGGCACAGCACGAGAGGGGATTGCTGCTTGCCAATATGGCGGCGATAAAGGTATTTTTGGCTATGGCCGTACCACCTCCCTTCAAAATATTACCAATCTAGTAGCCAATACAGGGGTCGTGTCCAGTAATGTGGCAGGGGTAGGGACCGCAAGAACTTTTTTGGCTGCGTGTGAATATGGTGGAGATAAGGGAGTATTTGGATACGGTAACTCGGATGGTACAAGCAGCACTAATTACAATATCACTAATCGTGTTTCTAATACGGGTGTCGTTTCTGCAAATGTCACCGGGGTAGGAAACGCTCGTGGCCGTCTGGCCGCGTGTTCATTTAATTAAGCCCATGGCGCTCAATTCCTCCGGTCCTATCAGTCTTGCGGGCTCAACTGTGGGGCAGTCCATTGCGCTTGCATTAGGTCTTTCAGCTACTGGATCCATTAGCCTTAATCAGGTTGATGTCAGGGCATTAGCTGGAGTACTAAGTGGGGCAATTACAATGCCCGGGGATTTTTGGGGAAAGTCTTCGACCACAAAAAAGGGTATTTTTGGATATGGATTAAGTGGCGCAAGCACCATGAGATCACTTACCAATCTAGTATCGGATACGGGCGTTGTTTCAGGCGACGTTACTGGGATAGGTACTGCTAGGGCCTTTTTAGCCGCTTGTACGTATGGTGGAGATAAAGGAATTTTTGGTTACGGTGTTGCGGGCACCACTAATCAATCAGTAACCAATTTGGTATCTAATACAGGGGTTGTATCCGCAAATGCCACTGGGGTGGGTACCGCCCGTCGAGCATTAGGGGCTTGTTCATATGGGACGGATAAAGGAATATTTGGATACGGGGCTACTGCTTTTGACGCAGGAAACCAATCAGTAACCAACTTGGTTTCTAATGTGGGGGTTGTATCTGCAAATGTAGCAGGGGTAGGAACAGCTAGAACATCTCTTGCCGCTTGTGGCTATGGTGGAGATAAGGGCGTTTTTGCTTATGGCGGTACTGTTAGTGGACCCATAACGCTACGGTTAATATCGAATCTTGTATCAAACACGGGCGTAGTGTCCACCGATACCGCCATTACCGGGTCGGCTAGGTACGATCTAGCCGCTTGTACGTATGGTGGAGATAAGGGTATTTTTGGCTATGGGTCAACTTCCTCTAGTCTAGTTGCCACAACTAACCTTGTGTCGAATACCGGTGTAATTTCCGCAAACGTCACGGGGGTAGGAACTGCTCGTGCCATGGTGGCGGCTTGTGGGTACGGTGGGGACAAAGGCATTTTTGGGTATGGATTTGGAGGCGGAACCACTGAATACAATATTACAAATCGTGTTTCAAACACTGGGGTAGTCGCTGCAAATACGACAGGAGTAGGGACTGTACGTAGGGCCCTGTCTGCTTGCGGGTACTCACTCACATAAAGGAACTATCATGCAGAATTCTCAACCAGCCTCTCCCACCCCTGAAGAAGTTGAACAATACAAAAAAGAACAGTACGATGCACAGCATCCTACCTCTTGGGTGTGGGACGAGAATATGGTGTCGTGGAAGGCACCAAAATCATACCCAGAAGATGGATTCCCTTACATTTGGGATGAAGAAAAATTGGAGTGGGTAGCATTTCCTGACTACCCAAGAGAATAACTAATAAAGGGGTAACAATGCCAGTAAAACTAAATACGGAATTTAATTACCGATACCAAGTTGAAGGGAATACGCCTTGGGAAAAGATAAAGCAGTTACACGGTTTTCTTGAGGGTAGAAAACGCGCCGCAGTTCTTGAGCAGGTGTCTGAGTTGAAGTATCAAGCGTTACGTGCGGAGATTGATCATTTAAAAATGATTGGAGCCGCTCAATACCTTATTTTAAATAAACAAGCAGAGCTTTTAGAGGCGGATTCATTTCGTGTAACTGAAAAAGAAGCCTACGATCTTAATAGGCAAGAAATAGAAATTCTTGAAAAAGTCATGTCGGAGCTATATGAAATTGCAGAACCTACGAGATGCAAACACCCCGATGGTACGCCTTTCTCCGATGAAGAGATGTACGAAATCAATGCGGCAAATGAATTTACTGCAATGATAGGTAAAGAGATATACGCAGAAATGGTTGCAAATGGCCGTCCTTCTCCGGCAAAGGTTAGAAATGCAATGTCTAATCCCTACACGCTTTTGGCTTTACAGAATGCGGGCTTACTCCCGGATCAAATGCAGTATGTAGAAGGTGCAGTTAACCCGCTAAAAATCGAACTTCGCGTTACGCAGTTTGAGCAGCTGGGTGACATGAAGCACAAGGCTTCTTATCCTTTATTTATAAAGGATAAAGAACAAAGTGAACCACAACACATTCCTGCTACATAAAAGGAGTAACTATGCCAAAGGCAAAAAAGATTCTAAAAGACATTGGCGTGGCCGCTGCTGCGCTGGCTGGGATACAGGCACTGCGTAACGACAAGTTTCGCAGAGACCTGCGCAAGATAGATGAGGAACAACGGGAGCCCTTGCGTAGAGCAGTGAGGGAGGAAAATGCCAGAGAAAACGTAAAGACTTACCCCCGAGCCCGTATGATCGACATCGTGTCTGGCCCTACTCCAGATGATTCTGTGGTGGAAAGACTCACGCCGGAAGAAATCTCTGCCAACTTTTTGACCGATTCTAGGGGTCGGCCTGTTTCTTCTGGAACCGGTGATGTGATTCGCCGCGGTACCGCCGGATTTAAAAAGGGCGGCGCTGTGAAAAAAGAAGTATGGGAAAAGCCTCGGCCAAAGAGTCTTGGCAAGCCCAAGCCATTAGCACCAAAGAAAAAAGCCGCAGCAAAAGCTGCTGCGAAGAAGGCTGGCCGTCCGTACCCCAACCTTGTGGATAACATGAGAGCCGCACGAAAGAAGTAAAACCGCAGTTTTTTATTTATATAAGGGAGATACGATATGAAACAGAAAGTCAAACGGATGGCAATTGGCGGTGCTGCCAGCGGCGCTATGCTGAATGCAGCAAAAACTGCGGCATCCTCCATGAAAAAACTTGCAACCCCTGTAAGAGACATTGGCACGGGGTCACCTACTACTCCGCGCCCAAAAGGAGCCACCCCCTCAATGGGAACCATCACTGGCGTAACAATGCCGCGCCCTACTAAGCCCGGCTCCGTTCCTGTAAGAGACATCGGCACTGGATCACCTGCTGTTCCGCGTCCAAAAGGAGCCACTCCTTCAATGGGCTCCGCCACCGGCGTAACAATGCCGCGTCCAAAAGGTATTGGAACAGCCTTGGGGGCACTGGGGTCGATGGGTAGACCTTCATTATTTAAAAAAGGCGGAGCCGTGAAAAAGAAAGCAACGACTAAGGCACGAAAGAAGTGAGTTTGCTGGGCCGTCAACATACCCCCGTCGCCCTCCAACGACGTGTTGACGGTTTTTAGGGCCTATGTGCTTTCGTCCGTAGGCTCTCTTTTTTCGTACTGCTCTACTCGGCGCATCCATTCGTCCTGATAGCCCTGAAACTCCCGGCCACAGGTAACGAACTCCTGTACTTCGCCATTCTGCGCCACCATCAAGATCACCCCGTGATCGATGGTGGTGCCGTGGACCTTGTTGTGTGCTGCGGCATACGCGGCCAACTGAACAAAGTAATCCTCGATCCAATCCCGCTTCTTCATCCGATTGGCCTGTTTAAAGTCCAATATTGACGGCTGTCCCTTGTACACGGCAATGCAATCCGTGGTTCCGGCGTAGCGTTCAGGGTAATACAAGGGAACTTCTGAGCCCCACACCTCTTGCACGTCAGGGAAGAAATGCTCGAGCAGGGCATATCCCATACGATATCCCTTGACCTGTAGCCACGTGCGTGGTGGCTCCAGCCCGCGGTTCAAGAGTAATCGTTCGATGACACTGTGCATGTGGGTGCCAACGGAAGCTGCATCATTCCGGATGCGGTCTGCGGCCTCCTTGCCTACACGATCCTCCCACTCCTTTAAGAAGGTATTGTCCTTGGTAGCGCTCAGTATCGTAGTGACGCTGGGCAGGGCTGTGGTGTTCTCGCCCTTGTATTGACGGCCAGTTTCGCTGTCAATGCGCTCCAGCTTTTCGTACTTGAACTTCTTCCGTATAGGTATGAGTTGCATCAGATAAGCCATCCTTTGATTTCTTCGCCCAGCACAGCCGAGGCGATATTGATTTTATTGCGCAGTGCTTTGACGATGTGCTCGTCCACCGTATTGGTGGCGATCAGATCGATGTAGGTCACCTTCTCTGTCTGGCCAATCCGGTGAGCCCGATCCTCAGACTGCAACCGCTTCTCCAAGTCAAAGCTGTTGCTGTAGTAGACCACGGTGTGCGAGGAAACAAGGGTCAGGCCGTAGCCGCCGGTAGTCGGATTTCCCACAAAAAAGCGTAACTCACTTTTTGGATCGGAAAACTTATCCACAATGTCCTGCCGCTCATCCGCATCGGTATCCCCATAATAGGTAGCCACCGAAGTCATGCCATATTCCTTCTGGATTGCCAACTTAATATCTTGGATGTTCTTGCGGTAGTTTGCCCAGATGATCACCTTGCCATCAGACTCCGCCAAGAGGTCCATGAGTTCGGACAGGCGGTTGTTTGGCAGTTCCATCTCCTGCCCGTCATCGAGCTTCACAAAGCCGCAGACAATCTGATGCAGCCGCAGTAACTGGGTCAGGGCATTGTTGGTACTGACCAGCCCCTGATCCAGCACGGAGAGCGCCATAAGCTTCATCTGCTCGTAGGTCTTCTTCTGCTCTGCGGTCAGGTCCACGTCCCGGCGTAGGTAAATCTTGTCCGGCAGATCAAGGCACTCGTCCTTCGTGACGCGGAACGCGAACCTGTCGAGCTTGTCCTTCAACTCATCCAAGTGCCGATAGCCCACCACCTGCTTGAACGTGTGGGTGGGCATCTTGCGTTCGACTAAGACCGCGTACCGGGCTTGGAAGGCGTAGTAACTGTTGTAGTTCAGGCAATCCTCGCCCAAAAAATCGCACTGGGAGTACAGGTCCAGCGGGCTTTTGGTGACGGGGGAACCCGTGGCAATACGCCTGTATCGCGCCTCGCGGCCCACCTTGACGATAGCCTTGGTCCGCTTGGCGGTGGGGGTCTTGATGGTGGTGGACTCATCCACAGCCATGAAGGCATCGGTCACCCGCAGGAATATCTTGGCGAACTGCTGGCCCTTCTCGGTGCTGAACGCTTCGATGTTCATAATCAGGATGCGTAGATCGTCCACAGCGTTGAACATGGCATCCATCTCCATCTTCTCTGCTTTGCGTGGCGTAGGGTTCCAGCACGCCATCTTGTAGCTGATATGCGCTGGCATGTGCTTGGGTATCTCAGACTTGTACCAGTTTCTGTACACACCTTTGGGCGCTACGATCAGCATTGCATTGATCTTGCCCTTGTCATAAAGCATGGCTGCATTGTTGATCAGCATGAAGCTTTTGCCTGTGCCCATTTCCGCAAACAGAGCCGATGTCGGACGCTCCCAAAACCGATGCAAATACGCGGCTTGGTGGACAAATGGCTTGTTCTTGAATGGGTATTTCTCTATGAAATAGTCCATCTCTCTTCCTTTCTATGTGCAGGTCTCTTGACAACCTGTTCGCGTAGTGTACACTAGTCGTACGTTTAAAGAAAGGAGAAAGAAACGTGAACAGAGTTTTTGTTGTCCAAGAGATGCCAAACCATGACATCTCCCCTGCCATGAAGTTTGGCAAGATTGAAATCATTCTGCCGTCCAACGCCCAGATTGCTTTCTCAACTACGCCTTCGGTCCGCCGGATGCGTCGAAAGCTGATGGACTTTGGTGACGATGATTATCTTTTGCTAACTGGGGACCCGGTTGCTATCGGATTGGCTTGTGCGATAGCATCTTTCAATAACGGTGGCCGGTATACGGCGCTAAAATGGGACAGGCGGGAATACATTTATATTCCCGTTCGTATCGATGTAACTGAGAGAGGAGAAAGTGATGAGTGATATGAATGCCCTCTTTGAAGAGGACGCTGGTGCATTGCAAGTCAAGAATGAAGACTTGTCTTCCGTTGGTGCTTTGGCCAAACGTGCAAAGCAGCTGGAGAAGGAAATCGAAGAGATTGAATCTGTCCTGAAGGAGCGCAAGGATCAGCAGCGCAAGCTTTTGGAAGAATCTATCCCTGCCATGCTGCAAGAACTGGGCATGAAGAAGTTCACCATGAACGATGGCAGTGTGATTGAAATCAAACCCTTCTATGGTGCCAGCATCAAGGAAGAAAATCGTGCCGTTGCCTACGAGTGGCTTCGCAAGAATGGCTACGATGACATCATTAAGAACACTGTCTCTGTGCGATTTGGCCGTAACGAGGACAAATTGTGCGAGAACTTGATCAACCTACTTCGTGAGCAAAACTATCCTGTTGAGCAAACGGAGAAGATTGAGCCCCAGACGCTGAAAGCATGGGCGAAAGAAATGGTGGAGCGCGGCGTTGAGTTCCCTACCGAAACCTTTGGCCTGTTCACCGGCCACAAGGCGACAATTAAATCTGCTTAACGAAACGAGGAGCAAGAATCATGGCAAAGAACGAAATCGCAACGAAGAAAGAAAACGCATTGGCTGTTGCAATGTCCTTTGAAGAAGACGCACAATTGGGCGGCTTTGACAACATGGGTCAGGAAGATTTTGCACTACCCTTCCTGCGCCTGTTGACGAACACCAGCCCAGAAGTGGGCGAAGTGGAAGGGGCAATGCCCGGCATGATTTACAACACAGTAACAGGACAGCTTTACGATGGAAAAAAAGGCATTACCGTTGTTCCCTGCGCCTATGTACGGCAGTACATCGAATGGGCACCGCGGGGTTCGGGTTCGGGGGCACCGATCACTATCTATCCCGCAACGAGCGATATCCTTAGCAGAACGCACCGGGAACCGGGCGATAATAAAGATTATCTCGACAACGGTAACTACATTGAAAACACTGCCAATCATTACGTGATGATTGTTGGTGAGGACGATGTGCCTGAACCTGCACTGATCACCATGAAGTCCACGCAGCTGAAGAAGTCGCGTAAGTGGAACAGCATGATGATGTCTGCCAAGATGATTGGCAAGAATGGCCCTTACACTCCACCCATGTTTTCTCAACTCTATCGCCTGACCACTCAGGCTGAGTCAAACGACAAAGGCAAGTGGTTTGGCTGGGAAATCGAACGTATCGGCGCAATTGAAAATCCCGATCTGTACCTTGCTGCAAAAGGTTTTGCTAAGAGCATCAGTGCTGGCGAAGTCAAGGTAAAGCATTCTGCGGATGACATCATGGAAGGCAGCGGCGCAGAACCGTTCTGATTTACGGGGGAAAGCGGATGCTGTGGAATAAGGCAGACAATTAATAAGTGCGAATTGTTAGTTGTCATAGCGCACCTCGCTAGGGGGTGTTGCCGAATATCTTGGCTATAACAGACGCAGTGAGTACCCCACCTTTTATAGAGATAGAGAATGGCCGACATAACAAAATTCAAGGCAATATTCAGTGGATTGGATATTGCCTATGGCACTTACGTCATTAAGGGTGAGCGGGGAGACGGTAAACAAAATGGACAAGCTACGGTTGTACGTAAACCTCCGTCGGATGACCTTTGGGAACGTCATCTTGATGGTGTTGAGCCTTCCCTTGGTATTATCCCTATTCGCGCTGATAATACTTGCGTATGGGGCTGCATCGATATTGACCAGTATCCTATCGACCATCGCAGCCTTGTCGAAAAAATAGCGTCACTCAAACTACCCTTGGTTGTCTGCCGCAGTAAATCCGGCGGCGCTCACTGCTTTCTGTTCACTACTGAGCCTATCCCTGCACGGGATATGCAGGAATATCTTAAATCCTGTGCTGCGCTTCTTGGTGAAGCAGGGCGGGAGATATTCCCCAAGCAAGCTGAAATCCTCGTGGACCGCGGAGACACGGGCAATTTCCTGAACCTTCCTTACTTCGCTGGTGATGACGGGACACGGTATGCCTTTAATGCGGATGGCTCGGCGGCTACGCTCGAGGAGTTTTATGCTATCTACGAAGCGTTCGTACAAACGCCTCCGCTCGTTGCCCCGGAACCTCCGAAGGTTGCGGAAGCGCCGATTAAAGATGGTCCCCCGTGTCTTCAGGCCCTCTGTAGCCAAGGGTTCCCAGAAGGTACTCGAAACAATGGTCTCTTCAATGTTGGCATCTATCTTAAAAAACTTGCGCCCGCGTCTTGGGAAGACAAGGTAGTCGAGCACAACCAAAAATATTTCGCTCCACCACTTCCAAATAACGAGGTGCAACTTGTTATCAAACAACTGGGCAAGAAGGATTATCGTTACAAGTGTAAAGATGCCCCGCTCAATTCGTTCTGCAACTCTGGTTTATGTCGAACGAGGAAATATGGTATCGGGGGTCATGGTCCTGATTCGCCGACACTTTCATCGCTCTCAAAGTATGCCAGTGAGCCACCACTCTGGTTCCTTGATATCAATGGCAGGAGGATCGAACTCGAAACGGACAGTCTTTTCAATCAAGCTGCGTTTCAGAAAGCGTGTCTTGAACGGCTTAATCTCCTCCCACCCACGCTCAAAAAGATGGATTGGGAGAACATGCTTAACGGACTTCTCAAAGAGATGGTTGAGACTGAACAGATCTCGGAAGCCAGCGAGGACACGTCAGTTACGGGCCGTTTCATGGACCTCCTTGAAGAGTTTACTACGCACATGCAGCAAGCCATGGACCGAGAGGAACTCCTTATGGGGAGGCCATGGGTCGATACTGAGGATGGTCGGTGTCACTTTAGGATGAAAGACCTTGAGGCACATCTAATGCGCAACAACTTCAAGGGCATGACCGCACCCAAAATGGCCCAACGTCTGCGCGACATGGGCGGCGAACCGATCAGCTTGTTCTTGAAAGGCCGCACTGTGCGCTGCTGGCGTATTCCTGCATTTGCAAAACAAGATGCGCCATTCACTACGGAGACTGTCCGTCAGCAAGGGAGTCCGTTTTGAAGATGCCACGTATGCCCAAAGCGCCTACGCTGTCTTCCTTGCGGCCAGCAAAGAGGACCACGTATCGCGGATCAAAAAGAAAAGCACCTGTCATGGAGCCGCTTGCGCCTCTGCCAAAAGTCAAAAGCGTGGCAGTGCGAAAGGATCGTCCTACGCATATAGATCACATCGAAGACCGTTTCATAAGATTAGGCGAGGGGGAGTTGGCCTACACATTGCGCACACTGACGGAAGTGCACAATATGCTGGTGGCTTCTATGGAGGACCGGTCTTACAAGAGCAGCCTAATTCTTACCGAGAAGTTTGACGGTAGCCCTAGCATCGTGTTTGGCCATCACCGAGAAACAGGGAAGTTCTTTGTAGCTACAAAGTCTTACTTTAGCAAGACACCGAAGCTGAACTTCACCCCAGATGATGTTCGCTTGCACTACGGTTATTCACAAAATCTTGTTGATAAGATGATTGCAGCACTGACACATTTGCCTAAGATCACACCAGAGACGGGTATCTTTCAGGGCGACTTGATGTATGTGCAGGGGATGAATCTGGACGTAGGTACTGACAAGACATTCTTCACCGCAAACACTGTTACTTACTCCTGCTACTCCGATGCTCCCATAGGCCGAAAAATCTATGGCTCCAGCATGGGAATTGCAATACACACGCAACACACCGGGGACCTGTTCACGCCAGCTGACCTTTCGCGCTTTAAGCACGACACAGATGTGGTGATCATTGACCCACGGATTGACCTAAATAAGGTGTATTACCCCGCGGAGTATCAACGGGAGTTCTCCACACTGATGCAGGAGATTAACAATACGCCCTTGGTGCAAGAGGAATACCGAGAAGTAATGCGTCAGTCCATCAACCTGATGCATTACATCAACAAACGGATTAAAGGTACTGCGGACCCCCGTGATGAATCTATATTCGCCTCACCTATATTTGATTCGTTTTTCTTTGTGCATTCGCATCTGCAAAAAGCCAAGAGGCTATTGAACAATGCTTTATCCAGCACACGTCAGTTTCATACTGAGATTAACGGCCAAGAGACAAAAGGCGAAGGCTTTGTCGTTATTTATGAGCAGCGAGTGACCAAGATAGTAGATAGAGAAGAGTTCAGCCGACAGAACTTCCTGCGGCAGACGGGCATGAAGGAAGGCGCGAAGACTACCGTCTTTGCTTATGCTCGAATGAACCCTCCTACCCGAGGGCATCAGCATTTGATTGATGAAGTAAAACGTCTTGCCAAAGAGAATAACGCAGACCATTTGATTGTGTTAAGCGCTTCTCACGGTACAGATAATCCCTTACCTCCCGAACTTAAACTGGAATACTTAAAGGAACTGTTCCCCGACACTAACTTCATTATGGGCGGCAGAAGAGAATTAGATTTTGTCGGCCAACTATGTACCCTCAACGACAAAGGCACCGAGCATCTTATTTTTGTCGCAGGTGAGGATCGAATGGAGTCTTATCAGATTTATTTGGACGGCTATAACGGTAAAGATTTCTACTTTCACTTTAAGAAGATAACGATGGTATCTGCGGGAGCGCGTAACCCTGACGGCGAGGGCGTTGAAGCTATCTCTGGGACAAGGATAAGAGAGTACGCGGCGGCTAATTATTTCACTGCGTTCTTTGAAGACCTGCCAACCACGGCCACACTGGAACTGGCCCATCGTTTATTCGCTGATGTTCGGAAAGGGCTGGAGCCATGACAGCTGTTTGCAAAGTATTCGGGCCTCCCGGATCAGGGAAGACCACTTATCTGCTCAACCGTGTAGAACATGAGTTGGATGATGGGGTTTCCTCAGGAAGAATTGGGTACTTTTCTTTCACCAGAAAGGCGGCTAATGAGGCCCGGGATCGCGCCATTGCCAAGTTCCCGCACCTAAACGAGAAGACCGACTTCCCTTACTTTCGCACACTGCATAGCCTTGCCTTTCGTTGCCTTGGGGCAAAAGCAGATGACATGATGCAGCCAGAGCATTACCATGAGTTTGCCCAGCAAACTGGCATTACACTGGACATATCAAAGGACGATGAGGAAGGCTATGCAAAGGCAGACAATCCTATTCTCAATGAAATCAACCTTGCCCGGATTCGAGGCGTGGATCTTAGAGAGCATTACAACCAATCAGGGTTGGATATCGAGTGGCACCATTTTGAGTTTGTGGAACGAAGTTACCGACACTACAAAACCTCGCGTAATCTACTTGACTTCACAGACCTCCTTGAGATGGCAGTAGTCGAGACGGCGCGTCTGCCGTCTCTGGAAGTACTGATCATTGACGAGGCACAGGACCTGTCCCGCCTTCAATGGCAGATGGTCGAAATACTGGTCAGCAAAGCACAGCGCGTCTTTATCGCAGGTGACGATGACCAAGCCGTATTCACGTGGGCCGGGGCCGATGTGAAATCCTTCCTCGAATTCCA
>JACCDM011496017.1_pt1 | contig 49786 bp, 38 predicted proteins | sample 7445851 | NCBI WGS metagenome assembly JACCDM01 (sample SAMN15323438, study PRJNA562643) | freshwater metagenome | isolation source: river surface water | place: USA:Blue River Watershed | collected 2017-08-16
GGCATATCGGAGTAGATCTTCTCGATCCGCACCCATCATGGCCTCACGGTAACCCTCCTTATGCCGCCTGCTTTCTGCCCGGTTCTTGTTCCGGGTCTGGTTGCGCTTTTTCTTGAGCGCCTTAAGCTTGATTTGACGTGCGCGTTTCTTGCGAACGCGACGGGAGGCAGGTCTGTTGCGAGCACCCGGCAGTGATGCGGAATGGCCGGTATGATGCGTGGTCGTGATACTCATTCTGGGGTGGGTTTGGTTTGATGTGGATTGCATTCCCGTCCCAGCGCGCGCTGGGCTTTCCGATATATACGGTACGCCTTTCCATTGAGAAAGACAAGCCCGGGAAAGAAACAATCGAACAAGGCAAAAGCTCTCCTTTTCTCCGTCTCCGCTTCCGCCCCTACCCGGAGGCAGCTCCCCTTTTCCCAAAGACCAACTCACGGTAAAATACCCCTCTATGAACAAAGACAAAACCGGAGACATGAAGAATACGAATCAGACTGCGCTCATCATCCTCGATGGCTGGGGATATCGCGAGGATGCACAGCACAATGCCGTAGCTGCCGCGAAGACTCCGAATTTTGACGCATACTGGAAATCGTACCCGCATACCCTGCTCGAGGCCAGCGGTCTCGCTGTCGGCCTTCCGGAGGGACAAATGGGAAATAGCGAAATCGGACATACGACGATAGGTGCCGGCAAGGCGATCGATACCGATCTCGTGCGCATCAAGAAAGCGATCGAAGCAGATGAATTCGTCACCAATCCCGCATTCGTCAGGATATTCGAACATGTACAGGCACATGATTCGACGCTTCATGTCAAAGGCCTGATCGGACATGGAGGCGTGCATGCGCATTCGAACCACCTCATCGCGTTCTTGCGCGCGGCAAAAAGAGCCGGCATAAAAAAGATCGCGATTCACGCATTCACTGACGGACGTGATACGGCACCGCAGAGCGCGGCGGATTTTCTCGAAGAAGTAGAAAAGGCAATTGACGAAATCGGCGAGACGGAAGGCGGACATATGCGAATCGCGACGGCATCCGGCCGCTTTTATGCCATGGACCGCGACAATAACTGGGACCGATTGGCAAAGGCGGAAGAAGCGATCTTTGAAGCAAAGGGAAAGCATGCGTCCATGAAGCCGTCCGAGTATGTCCGGGCACTCTATGCCGAAGGCATAGTCGATGAGCATATGGAACCGATCGTATTTCTCGATCCAAATGGCAAGAAATTCCCCGTCGAGAAAAATGACGGAATATTCTTTTTCAACTTCAGGTCTGATCGCGCGCGCATGCTTGCCAAGAATATCGCCAAGCGCGCAAAGGATGACAATTGGTGCTTCGTGACCCTCACCGAATACCAGAAAGATCTCGACTGCCTCGTCGCCTTCCCTCCTGCGCATATCTCAACGACGCTTGCAAAGGAGATTTCCGACGCTGGCCAAACCCAGACGCATATTGCCGAAACGGAAAAATTCCCTCATGCCACATATTTCCTGAACGGTGGCATTGAGACTCCGTATCCCGGAGAAAAGCATGTCATGCTCGACAGCCGCAAGGATGTCCCTACCCATGATCTCGCTCCGAAAATGCGAGCCGAGGGAATCGCCGACAAGGCGATCGAGGAGATCAATGCCGGTGTGAATTTCATATTCATAAACTTTGCCAATCCTGACATGGTCGGACATACGGCGAATGTCCCCGCCATCATCGAGGCGATCGAGGAAACGGATCGACAGCTCGGACGCGTCGTAGATGCCATGCTCGCGCGCAGCACATTGCAGGGAGGACATGCGCCCCGCACATCGGTATTCGTAACGGCGGACCATGGCAATGCCGAAGTCAATGTCGATCCTGAAACTGGAGATCGGCATACCGCACATACCATCAATCCCGTCCCCGCAATCATCGTATCTGATACCTTGCCCGCGTTCAGCATGCGGTCTCACGGAACCTTGGCGGATATAGCGCCTACCATGCTCGATATCCTGGACATATCAAAGCCTCATGAGATGACCGGAGAGACGCTCATCAAAGACTAGGCAAAGACCTGGTATCTTTGATCGACATACAGCGCGCAAGAAGACAAAAACTAGACATACAAATGAAAAAACCGGAGGGCATGCTGCCCTTCCGGTTTTTTGTCTCTTGTTTCCTTGCGATGCTTTTTTTCGCAGTGCATATCTCGCCACGCGGACGATGCGCGACGACGAATTACACGAACGATACGATCACGACTGTTGCGACGATCATGCCTACGAGCTCATGCGATGCGTCAATCAGGAACAAACCCCATGAATAATCCTTGCGGAGATTGTAGAGACCACGCTGCGCGAGCATCGGCACCATGAATCCTATCCAAAGAAGGAATGTTACGAATATCGCCTGCAACATGCTCGTGCCGTAATTTACGGTGAAAAGAGACAGGATGAACGTGCTGACGATCGTTATGAGAAAGCCCCAGATCATGGATTTGCCGGCGCCCTTTTCAGGCTTGAAATCAGGAGCGGCACCCTGTAGGGCAAGCCACTTCTTGCCGAAGAGACCCTTTGGCATATACCAGAATGCACCGATGATAAATCGCGCCACAGAAGCCGCGAGAACGATAAGGAAAAATGTTGTCATGCGACGATTATATCAGGAGGCAAATCAAACGCAAAACGCCCCACACCGGGCATGCCGTCATGCAAGCCCTTCTCCTTTTTTTTAGCGTCCCTTGTGCTGAGCGACGGATTCGAGATGCTTGATATCCGATTCCAGCCGGGCGATTTCCGCATGCAGCCTGTGAAGCTCGTTTTCCTCTCGCATTTTCTTTTGCTTCAATGTCTCGACAGCGTGAGCGCGCCTGCCGACCTCCGCTTCCTTGTATGATTTCTGGCTTGATATCTTTGCGAGGACGGTCTGCTTCTTTGCCATATCATTCGTGATATGCGCGATGCGCACGCGAAGGGCTTCCGTCTCTTGTTCCATCTTGTACACTTCTTCCTTTGACTTGTTATGTTCAGCGATGAGAGCATCCATCTCCTGCTTGATTGCGGTTGCCGTCTGTTCTGCCCTGGTAAATTCGCCCATGACTCGACGGAGTTCAGATTCATGGCTCGATACTTCCATCCTGTCATGCTGAAGCTGGCGCTTCTTTTCTTCCAGTCCTTGCTTTGCCCGCTCGGCCTCAATCCTATGTCTCTCTTCCGTGATATGCCCGAGACGCATGCGCTCCGACAAGGCGCCCTCATCCCGAACCGCCGAACGCAATCCGGAGAGGCTGCCTTTGCCCGATCCATGTGACGCATTTCCCGATGCGCCCGCTGAGCCTGCCGATCCTTTGTTCGTATATCCGAAGACCATATATGGAATCAGTATATCATTCCCGCAAGATGGCGCTATCGCACTAACGTGACCCCTGGAAATATTCCATAATGGACAATGGTTTTTCTTGATGCTCCGTCAACAAGCGTGATATATCGCAGCGTGATGCCATGTTCTGCCGTGACTCCCCATTCTGCAGATACGAATCCGTTCGTGGCAAGCGAGAATATCGGCACTCGCTTTTCCGAGCCGTCAGGATTCGAATGGAATGTACAAACCAACTCCCGGGATTCCGCATCAGGACCACACATGCTTGATACCTCGACGATGTCTTGCATATCATCCAAATATAATGCCAGGCGCATCAGATCGGATTCGGTTGCCGCTCTTTTCTGGATCCTCGATAACCTGTCAGCAAACATGCCTGAAGCCTGAACGAAGACGATTACGGCGACCGATATCAATGCCATGGACAATATGAGTTCGATGAGAGTAAATGCGCCTGACCGATCAAGTGCACGGCCCCTCTCGTCCGCAATCGTCATGCGCGAATATCGACTGAGAATATGATTCATTAAGTGATTGCTACATTATTTATAACGTAATGATGGCCACAGGCGTCGTCGTGCTTTCCATGCCTATGACAAAAGATCCATCCGTGCATGTCATCGAAGTGGGAACCGCAGGAAGCGCGGCTTCTCCTGCCAATGCATACGATCCGGACGGCACTTTTTCATAGATGCGCAATGCCGGCTGTGTGGTCTTGATAAGCATCGCAACATACATTCCTCCAAATATTTCTTCGACCTGGGATATCGTCCTATTCACATCGGCCGTTGCGACGATGAAAAAATTCGCAGTGCTTGCGATAGTACCGGAACCGGCATTGGTAGCGGCAGCGGAGACCGTATTGGCAGCAGACGTACTCGTATCGATGCCAGACGAGTTTCGAAGCTTATAGAATTCAATATTGCCCACCGTTCTTCCCAGATATACGTCCCGCTTATATGTAGCGAGCGATTTGCCATTGCCCGCTGATCCGGGAGCATCGAACATCCTGGATATTCCCCATGCCCCATCAGAGGATATGGCCGGCGACGATCCAGTATTCGGATCCAGACGCAATCCGATCAATTCATGATCATTCGGGGTTGCGACGAGCAATTCATCTGGCGCATACGCGATATCGTTGATGCCTGCATCGAATTCATGCCCGAATTGCAGGAAAAATGCATCAGTCGTCGATCCCATGTTCACCCCTTCCGATGCCCCGACGGACGGAATCCTTTTCAATGCCAAAAGCTCACCCTGGGGAGACGCTGACTTATCCGTCCCGATATACAGCCAGTTCGGCGTAGCCGCGATCCTGAGTGGCAGTGCTCCGAGCAATCCGACAGGAATGCCAGTTATGCTTCCCGTTACGGTGCCGCCAGTTCCGCTTGTCAGAGTAGTAGTGGACGTGGCACCCATACCTGAATCATGCGGCCCGAATACGTCATCAAGCGCCATTCTCCATACCGGCTGAACTACGCTCCGTTCGACCGCATAGAGATATCCGCCCGAAACATCGAAATCAACAATTCCTGGTCCGCTCTCAATCTCATGAATGACAGAGGAAGCATCACTGGAGAGTACATACAGATCCGGATCCGTCGTCGAGGCACTGTCTGTGCCCATGACAAGATATGATATCCCGCCATGAGAAATGCTCCTTATCGAAGTGACCGTATTTCTTTCATGATTAAATCCGGCAGGATATGCGATCGAAAACACAGGAGGAACTGACGCGGAGGCGGATCCAGCGGGCGGATTCCCTGCTGCATGATTTTCGGAAGCATAATGCGCCAATGCGCCTTCGCATGAATGACGATTCGAATACCCATGCACGTTTGCAGGATACAGCCATGAAATCTGTTCTGATACGTCTCTCGAATAGGCTTCTGATTTTGCCAATGTGATTCTGCGATGCATGCCATCGTCTGACAGCACGAATATGAGTATCGGCATGCATATGAGCGAAAACAATGCGAACGATAATAGAATCTCGATCATCATCGATCCGCGACGGCGACACCGTGCGGCTGGAATTCCGCAATGCATTCGTGTCTGACAACACGTCCAACTGCGAGGTTCGGAAAATATCATCGGATTTGATTCATTAATCCGTATAAGGGACTCAGTATTCCATATGCGAGAAGACCAACAAGCACGCCAACGCAGACCATGAGGATGGGCTCGAGCGCCTTCATGCATATCCTTGCTGAATGATCGAGGCTCTCGGCATGGTGGGATGCGAGATGTCCGAACATCTCTTCATATGACGAAGATCGCTCGGCCACGGTAGCGAACAATACCCACATGCTCGGTACGAGTGCGCAGTCCTTGAGCGAGGATGATAGCGCGCTGCCTTTTTTGACCGAATCCGATATCATGAGAAATTCTTTCTTGATTCCATGTACGGAAGCGGTCTCAGCCATCAATTCGAATGCGATGCCTATGTCCGACCTGAACTTTACATAGAGCGCGACAAACGAGGCGAATCCACCAAATACATACGACATGAACAGGCCAGATATCACGGGCAAGCGAAACAATGCCGCCTCAAGCCGATGCCTGACAGACTTCACCCTGAATGCTGCGTATATGGTGGCGCCCATGCATACAACCAGTCCGATTACGGCAAAGGCGTCTTCCCGCAAAGCATGCGACAAAAAGAGCAGCGCCTCCGTGATCGGATTAATGGCGACGCCAGGCATCACTATCACGTCCTTGATGTTCGGGACTATCACAAGAAGCGCGAACAGCATGAATGCAATCGTCATGCAAAGAACGATAATCGGATATACGGAGAGTCCGATGACATGCGACTTTGCCTTGCTGGAATTGGACATATGCGTCACGATCATCTCGAATGCCATTGCGATTTGGCCATTTGATTCGCTGATTCGGATGATATGCATGAACAAGGGCGATCTCGCGAGCGACGTGCGGGAGAATGCGTCAGAATATGATATTCCGAACTGAAACATGTCTGCTATGGCATCGATCCCCGCCCTTGCCTTGCCGCGCTTCGATCGCGCTATGCAGATGAGCGCCTCTCGAGGCGGTACGCCAGCCTTGATCGAATGAGCCAAAGCCTTGAGGGATTGACGGTCGATCTCATGAAGTTTGGAAGTCTTGTTTTTCATGATCGAATGTATTTATTCATCTCATCTTTTGATATGAGGCCTTCATGAAAAAGGCTTTCCATCCTGTCCTTGAGGAGCATTACTCCCTCTTCCCTGATCGTCTGGGCCAGGCTGCCGCTCCCCGCGCCATCCGCAAATGCGAGTTTGGATTTGAACTTCTGGCTGAAATTGACGATTTCGAATATGACTTTCGTCGAATCCTTCACGCTGATTTTCCTCTGCGAAATGAGCAGGTTTATGACCTGCGCGCAGGAATCGGATTTGATGCCCATCGAGTTCAGCCTGTCGATTATTCCGAGCGCCGAGACCGCATGGATGGTCGCGAGCACAAGATGTCCCGTCAAAGCCGCTTGGATGGCCAGCCCCGCAGTCTCCCTGTCTCGAATCTCTCCCACCATGATCACGTCCGGGTCTTGCCGAAGCACGCTGCGAAGCGCATTTGAAAAGCCGAAGCCTTGCTCGTGCTGAACTATGATCTGCCGTATATTCGGGATGACGACTTCGACTGGATCTTCGAGGGTCACGATGACTCGCGACTGGTCCATCAGATGTCTGAGACATGCATAGAGCGTCGTGGTCTTGCCTGAGCCCGTAGGACCGGAAACGAGGATCAGGCCGGAATCCTTGTGCAGTGCTGATTCCAGCAGCACAAGGTCCTCGTCGATTAAGCCGACATTCTTCAGGTCAAAGAGATCGATACTGTTCGAGAATATCCTGCATACGACATTCTCGCCGAATACGGTTGGCGCAGTCGAGACGCGAATATATGCCTTCGTCTCCTTTGCCCGGAAGGTGAATGATCCGTCCTGACTCTTGTCATTGATATCGAGGCGCAATCGTGCCAGCACCTTTATCCTGCCAACTATCGAACGGGCGACTTCATGTGAAATTGACGTGCGGCATGATAGGTTCGTACCGATGCGCAATATGACAGTGGCCTCATACTCCGAGATATCAAGATGAATATCGCTCGCGCGAAGCATGATGGCGGATACGCAGAGCTCATCGGTATATTCGATGCTGTTAGTGCCGATCAGATTGACTCCTGCTTTTGCCAATATGATGTTTGATTTGTTTTGCCCGCTACGATTATTCATCGCGAGTCATTATGTAAAAAGGGAGATGAAATCCTAATCAAGGAAACATGCGCAATGGTAGAGAAGAAAAAGTGAAAAAAATTCAAAACGCCGCCAGCACTAGTGCTGGCGGCGACGTCTAACGGTTCGGGCTTTCCGGCCATTCGTATTTACTGGATCATTTCAAGGTGTCGTACAAGCAGAGCGGACTCTTGCCACTCGCAAACCGCAACTGCCGTCACCGGCAGCACGATCCCTTTAAACGCACCCAGGCCCCCATGTCCTCTCATGGCCATGTCCGCTGACTGCGGACAATATATCCGCCCTCGCGGCCGGTCAGTCGCACAATGGGAAGGCGACATGTAGGCCAGGTACTGGAGTTGCCACGGTCCTTCCCGCGCACCACAACGACGGGACTTGTACATCCGGATTTTGATCCGGTAAGACCCGCTGATGCCGGCTTTTTCCAGTCCGGAACCGACGATCCTGTAGAATCCTCCTACATGCACGAGACGGTACTGGCTAACATCGAGAGCTTTGCCTGCCGCGTCTGTGACGTCCGCAGTCTCCCAGTCTTTCCAGGTACCCATCCTGACACCGACATCATCTGGATCAGGCCCTCCCGATGTCCAGATTTTGATATCACACTCGCCGAGCACGACAGAGTAATTGTCGTAGGCCTCGACCGTCGTGAGGTGAACGGTTCGCCTGGCCATCTCCATCGCCAGGGCGACGCTGTTTGAGATGGACATTTGGCACGTACTTTTTTCTGTTTTCATTTTGACTCAATCAATGAGCTAACGACCCGATGCGTTCACCTAGATTTCCTATGCCTCATCGTGAGACACAGGAAGGTGATCGCCGGACCGCTGTTGCCATCAAGACAACGCATTGGATACATGTCCATACACCCAATGCGTTGTCTTGGTGCCTTTATTGATGATATAAATCCAAAAATACTATACAATATATAATGTATATGCGTCAAGTTATTCCGAGATCAGAGAAATGGCTCTAACTAAGCCCCAAATCCCCCACCCTCGTCCTCACGATATTCCGCGCGATCGCCCCCACCACAGCCGCCTGCCCCAGCCAGCAGGCAAAACTGCGTATATAGAACCCACTGCTCACGGTCATTCTGAATCTCATGCTATCGAGCAGGCTTCCGCTCTCCCCTGCTTTTGTGAATTCTGATTCATCGAATTCCTTCCATGACTTCATGATCTCATCCTGCCTGAAATCCCCTTTTATGTTCTTGGCGAAATGCATTGATTCTTCCGCAAGGCCTCGACTGATTACGAATCCTTCGCCCAACACCTCTATGTCAAAAATCTCAACCTCATTCGTCGGCAATTTCGGAATCGTCGCTGCAATTCCATGGTCTTTTACATATTGAAAAAGCGGCACGCCATCGATCGGCTTCGAGGAATAAAAAGGATATGTTTGCTTCGCTTTTCCAATCAGTTTTTTAAAATCAAAATTCCGTATTTGTTCCAAATCGAGATGGGGCATCTTTGTCTGAGCGATTCCGCTGGAGTTGTCAGGATCGGCATAAGCAGACCGAGGGCTTAGCGAAGGAAAGATGTCGCATCGAGATTCTTGATCAAAACACAATGTCGGCCATGCTAAAACTTCTGTGCTCGGCACGATAATGCCGAGCTGGTCAAAGGTATCGGTCGATACGCCAAAAACCACCTCAAATTCATAGGTCTTGGGCAAGTCCAAATACGCAGCCTTGCCGGCTATTTCGTCTTGTCCTTGGAGAACGATCAATAGGCCGGCCGCCAGGGGGTCGAGCCTGCCTGCATATGTCATAGGATCCGACGTTTGCAGCTCATTTTTTAGCCTTTGGAGTGCCTCCAGGCAGGTTTCTCCCTGTTTCTTGTATAATAGGTGCATAGACGTTAGAATCATAGCTATCATGCAAAGAAAGTCCAATACCCTATCTACCGATCCCTACAAGGGCGTTCGGGATTTCTATCCGGAAGACTGGTTCATAGAGAACCATATCTTTTCGGTCTGGAGGCGTGCCGTTCAGAAATTCGGCTATGACGAATATAATGCGTCAATCCTCGAGCCTGCCGAATTGTACAAGGCAAAATCAGGCCAGGAAATCGTCAATGAGCAGACATACACATTCGTAGACAAAGGTGACCGCGAGGTATCGCTCCGCCCCGAGATGACGCCGACCGTCGCGCGAATGGTTGCCGGACGAAGGCGTGAGCTCGGATACCCTCTCCGTCTCTTTTCGATGCCGAACCTGTTTCGATATGAACGACCACAGCGCGGCCGACTCCGAGAACACTGGCAGCTCAATGTCGACATATTCGGCCTCGCGAGCATCGCGGCAGATATCGAGATCATCGAGGTCGCCTCAGAGATCATGCGAGAATTCGGAGCATCTCCTTCCGACTTCCGAATCAAGATAAGCAGCAGGAAGCTTCTCGACGCATTGTTTGGCGAATGGTATGAAATGACTCCTGAACAGAGCCATGCGATGAAAAAACTCATCGACCGCAAGGCGAAGATGCCAGAAGAGACATTCTATTCCGAAGCCGAGCAAATCATGGGCAAGCCTTTCGAATTCCTCAACTTCGAATCGCTTGATTCGCAGGCGGATGAAAACGGCGAGACCGCGGCCAAGGACCCTTCAGGCAACCTTTCGCAGGCGCTCGCATTTCCGAATATCAAGGCGGCGTACGATGAGCTCAAGCATGTGCTTGAGACCCTCCGATCTCATGGCATTTCGAATGCCGAGTTCGATCCGGGCATCATTCGAGGATTCGACTATTACACAGGTATCGTTTTCGAGGTGTTCGATACGAACCCTCTCAACAATCGCTCCCTATTCGGAGGAGGACGATATGACGAGCTCCTTGCCCTCTTTGGCAATGAAAGCATGCCGGCATTCGGATTCGGGATGGGAGACGTCACCATCCGGGATTTTCTCGAGACCCGAAACCTGCTGCCGAAATTCAAAGGAGCGGCCAGCGTCATGATCTGTATCATGGAAGACGAGTCAGGGATATCATCAGCATATGCCGATACGGTCGCTCGCGAACTGCGCGATGCCGGAGTATGCGTTTCGGTCAATTATTCTGGACGAAGCATTGGCGATCAGATCAAGACTGCGGAAAAGCAAAGCGTGCCATTCGTCATCATCATCGGCGAAAACGAGGCCAAAGTGAAAGCATATTCGATCAAGTCCCTGAAGACTGGCGAGCAGGCCCCTGTCCCCAATCCAGAAACGGCATGCCAACTTGTAAAAGAGTGGAGCGCTCGTGTATAATGCGCAAATGCGAAAAATTGTATTCGACATTGAAACCAGAAATGCCTTTCAGGAAGTGGGAAAATGGGATCCGACTCTCCTCGATATCTCAGTTGTTTGCACCCATGACAGCGAGACCGGCGAATACCAGAGCTATCTGCAGGAGGATCTCCACAAGCTTTGGCCAGTCCTCGAACGAGCTGACATGCTGATCACGTTCAATGGCGAACATTTCGACATCCCTCTCCTCAACAAATACTATTCGGGTGACCTTACGAAGATAAAAAGCCTCGACCTCCTCAAAGAAATAAAGAAAGCTCTCGGGTTCCGCATCGGACTCGACAATATAGCGAGTGCGACGCTCGGCAAGGGCAAGACGGCTCACGGCCTCGAGGCAATCGAATGGTGGAAAAAGGGCGAAATTGAAAAGATAATCAAATACTGCATAAGCGACGTAGAGGTGACCAAGCAGGTATATGAATACGCGATGGAACACAAGATGCTCAAATACAAAGAGGGCGACAAAGTAATTGAATTTCCGATAGATCCAAGCGACTGGGAAACGAAAACCGAAAGCAAGATGACCTTTAGCCTGCCGTTTTAATCATGGTATAATTCGCCCATGATCAGCACAGATTCCTCATATCAATATCAGCCTCAACCGCAACAGGGCGGAAACAGAAACTCAATCCTCACCCCACTAGCCATCCTCATTGTAGGACTCGCCATAGCGGGAGCGATTTATATGAACAGGACAGGTACGGAACCCGCGAAGCCCATCTCGGTGCAGCAGCCGATCCCAACCAAGATCGATGCGTACATTCCCGTAGATGGCAGGGATCATATACTTGGCGATATACGCACCGCAGACCTCATACTGGTGGACTATTCGGATCTCGAATGCCCGTATTGCAAGATCTTTCACGAGACGGTTGCCAAGATATACGAGGAGCACAAGGACAGCGGAAAGGTCGCTTGGGTATACAGGCATTTCCCTCTTTCGATACATTCAAGCGCCGGAACCCTGGCACAGGCTTCCGAATGCGTAGCCGAACTCGGAGGCAAGGACGAATCGAAATCATTCTGGCCATTCATCGACAAAGTTTTTGCCGCATCTGATCCGAGCAAGGAACCCGACCTCAAACAGCTTCCTGTATATGCGAAAGAGCTTGGCATTGATTCCAAGAAATTCAGCGAATGCCTCTCAAGCGGAAAATACGCATCGAAGATTCAGGAAAGCTATACCAATTCGCTGAAGCTTGCGGGAGAAGAGATTACCCCATTCATGGTATTCGTATCAAATGGGAAAGCGATTCCACTCATCGATGAGACAGGTGCCGGACTCGGAGCCGTTCCCTATCCTACGATGAAAGCTCTCGTCAATCAGTTTTTGAGCAAGTAATCCTCGAAATCTGCTATCGCATCCATATCGTTCTTATATTCTCCGCGGGCAAACTTCTCTGATATTTCTGCTGGCAATTCAAAATCAAGATCGCGAATGCGCTTGTATGCCGCTATCGCAATGCGCTTCAGTCTGTCCGCATCCTCGTCTTCGAGCGCGAGATCAGCAGAGTGAATCTCTTTTTTCAATCCTACAGGCTCGACGAATTCGATGACCCCCGACGTCACTCGAAGCGCCCCATACCCTCCCCCAGCCGAACCGATCATCATGGCACGCTCCGCAGAAGGCTGTTCTGCGAGAAGCCTCGGAAACAGGATATCCCTGCAATATGCCGAATGCTCGATCAGGAGCTTGTAAAACAGAAGCTGGTTCTTGTACTGATGGCCCTTGACCGCTAGGGTTCCGGTCGCATCCTCAAACGATTCGAATGCACGCCCGGTCTTGTAATCATGTACCGATACGGAACCATCTGACCACGATACCTTGTCGATCTTTCCTGTGATCAATGCCTGGCCATGTTCGGGAGATGTGATCAATACCGCCTCTCTCCCGAAATCAAGCTCGGCGATATCCGTAGCCCGCATGTCCTTGCCGCGCTCCGCAATGAATGCCTCGAGTGCGGCCTTGCCACGCGATGAAAAAAGCCTGAAATCTGATGGGTGGAGCTTTTCGTTTTTTAGAAATGCCTCAAAACGGCTGAGCACGTCTTCAATCGGCATCTGCTTGCCATCCCGCTTGAATGCGAGAGAAAAGCATTCCAGCGTAGAATGAATCGCCGATCCATATGCGCCTGACGGAGTCTTGCTTTGAGGAAAGCGCAAGAGATTCTGTTCGAAAAAGAGCCTCGGACCGCCTTTCGGGACATTGAGGAAATTATTGAGATGCGTGACTGACAGCCTGTAATTCTCGACCAATCCTCGAAGCAAGGCGTTTTCCTCATCGAGAAATGCGGTCGTATGATATGCCATCGATGCGGATTCGAGGAGCTCTTCGGTTTCGGGAGCGAATGCCCGATCGCCTGTATCCCCATCGCCTTCAACTCCTTTTCCGCCGCCGATGACAGCGTCGGTCTCAGGTACGGCATCGACAAGGAAGCGCAATTTGCTCGCCTTCTTGCCGCCCTCTTTGACTTCATGCGCCGTCAGATATAGGCATTCCTTTGCCCGAGTCAGAGCTACATAAAAGAGCCTGAGCTGATCGTCCTCCGCATCGCCCGCGGGACGCACTGGCAGGTTTATGGGAAAAGGAATCTTGTCAGGCATACCCCTCGAAGCCCAGACATCGTCCTGACATGAGAGTACGAAAACCGTATCGAACTCGAGTCCCTTGGATTTGTGCGCAGACATCAGATTGACCGCGCTCCTTGCCGTGACAAACGGGCTTTCGTCATTGAGCGAGAGGCCGTTCTTTTCATACATATCAACGAAACGGACGAGATCCGCAACGGTCAGATGATTGGTCAATGAATCGAATCCGTCGAATGCGCGAACCGCATTGATGAATACGCGGAGGCTGGACAGGAATGCGAGATATTCAGACCTTGCATGAGAAAACCTTTCTCCTGAAAAATAATATGCGCGAAACGGGCTGACGAATGGCGTCGCAGGCTTGTCGGAATCCAGATCCTCAAGAGCGTCTTCCTTGTCAGTATCGACTGCAAGCGCCACATGCGCGCCGATGATTCGATCGAGTATGAGCTCGAGGGGCATGCTTTTCGCATCAACGGCAAGCCCTATGAGAAATTCGGCGATCCTGCCAACCTGACCCCCCATTTCCATCATGACCTCTAGCCATCCTCGGCCCTCGCGCGGCACGGATTCACCCGACACATCGCCACCCTTGTTGTCACCCTTATTCGTCCTGCGCTTCGCTTCGAGCGATATCTTCCAGATATCTATGCGCGGTATGCCCCAGAATGGAAAACTCAGTATGACAGGCATCAGATCCTCGCGGGCGCCTTCATGTTCGGCAATGCCTATCACCGAGGAAACGTATCGGGCGATCGTGATGATCTCGCGTATATGGGGTTCGGCAAAGACGTTCTGCTCGCGCTCATATTTGATGGGAATGTTCTCGTTTCGAAGGAATGGCAATATGGCCTCGAGATTCGCATGCTTTCGTCCGATAATCGCTATGTCTTCAGGCTTTTTGCCAGCATCTATCAGAGATCGTATTTTTTGCGCGACGTACTTGTACTCATGAAGATGCGTCTCGAACATGTGATATGAGACATCCGGCATGCCTTCCATGGCAGATTCGGCGCGTTTCGATGCCGATGCCGATGCCGATGCTTCGGCGCCCTTGGCGCTCTTGTGAGATCGGAGCTGCTTTGACAGGTCAGGAATGAGATTTTCGAGGCGTTTCTCACCTTTCCTCATGATATTCATGGCGAGATCCAGGATGCCCTGCGTAGAGCGATAGTTGTCAGTCATCGAGACAAGGCCCACATCGACATACCTATGACGAAAATCGAGAATGTTCGAAAGCTCGGCGCCTTGGAATTTGTAAATGGCCTGATCGTCATCGCCGACCACCATGATATTCGGACGGCCGCCATGCTCGGGCGCGCTCGTCAGCATCGAAAGTATCCTCATCTGGGCATTGTTGGTATCCTGGAATTCATCAACCAACAGATACTGATATTGTTCCTGCATTTCATATCTGAGACGCGGATTGGCAGACAATGCCTGAATGACATCGAGGATCATGTCATCGAAATCAAAATAACCGAGCCTGTGCATTTCGGACTGATATGCGGCATACAATGCGGAAAAGCTGCGCATCTTGGCCAAGCCGAGCATGTCCTTGAATGCCTTTTTTCCAGCATCGTCTTTGACAAGCCATTTTGCCTTCCATTTTGAAAGGGGCTCGGTTTCCTCTTTTTTGGCAGCCTCGCCCAATGCATCCGCAACGGAACTCGCGACCGCCTCCTCGATCGAATGAAATGACCCGGGCAATCGAGTACCGACAGAAGAATCTTGCGACGCATCGCCTGTCGCCTCCCTTATGCGCTTTGCGCCAATATCCGCCAGTGTCTGGACGGCTCGCTCGATCCTGGCTTCTGATCCTTTGCCCAACCTCTCTTCGAATGCGGGAACTATCGTCTGTTCTATGCTGGAGAATCCTTTTTCATTGTCATTCAAAATCTCCGTCAGCTCATGTGGAGCAAGACCTGATTTTTTTACATTTGAAATCGCCGACTGCACTGCCTTCAGATATACAAAGCCCTCTTCTGGATGATATGAACGGAGCGGATCGTCGTATTCGAGCGCATTGAACAAACCCTCCAATACCGATATCTGGGTGATCGGATCAGCTGCACGAAATGTAGCACCATGGTAAAAGAACTCGCCATGCTTGCGGATAATATCGACGCAGAAATTATGAAAAGTATGAATCGCGACCTGATATGCGCGCTCTCCTATGAGGCGGGACAAGCGGTCCCTCATATTCTGCGATGCCGAATCCGTGAATGTGAGACAAAGAATATTGGACGGCATGACCTGGGTTTCTCGGAGGATGCGAGCGACGCGCATGCCCAGGATTTCCGTCTTGCCCGAACCCGGACCGGCCACCACCAAAAGCGGGCCCTCGATCGTGTCTACGGCCTTTTTTTGGGCCTCGTTCAGCTTCTTGTAGCGCTCGTCAAATACCCGGTCAAATGAATGCTCATTGTCTGCCCCTTGATCGCGTCGTGACATATGTGACCAGTATACCGCGGCTTCTGCCCTTCCTTATTGTTGACAGGTATAACTAAGAGTTGTATTATACGACCGGACAATCCCGTCCTCCTCGGCGCCCGAGACAGGCGCAAAGACCAACCAACACAGACACGACATGAAGACCCAACCCCAGGGCATCCCCGATCCGACCCATTGGACAGAAGTATGCATGCCCTTGATCGCTCCCGTAACGCCCTTCGCAGTGGCATTAATCATCACATGGGTCATCCGATGCCTCATGCCGAAGCCGAGGTACTTGTACAACAGAGAAACTCGGCGGCGCAGATGGGCTGCCTTGTATTTAGCCCTGACAATACTCTGCCTATTTATCGCGGTCGTCTGGGAGTGGGACAGATACCGCTGAGCCTTCTCCTCCCCACGGACCTTACGGTCATAGGCACCCCTCGCCTTCATGGAGAGGCATATCGAGCGCAAAGCCATAATTGCGCCTGACATGAAATAACGAGACGCCCCTTGCATGCCGCCGGCATGCAAGGGGATCTTTTTATATATCATCATCGAAAACACTCAATGGCCTACAAAGCGGCGGAAGGGACGGGATCCGGAGCAGAAGGAGGTGCCGGCTGAGGTGCAGCGGGAGCGATTTCTGGAGGGGAAGAAGGTGCAATTTCCTGAGACGCAGGCGGTGGCGTATCAGCCCCGCCCGAACCCTGATCAGGTTGCGCAGACTCTCCTGATGTCACGCCTGATATGTCAGGCATAGCCTCGGTCTCGGTATCACCTGTCGAATCAGGGCCAGGTACGCTTGCCGGATCGGAGCCCTCGGATGACTCTGTTATCGGTACAGAAACGTTCGGCGAAGGTGTCGCTGGTGACGGAGGAGTACTCGGAGCGACAGGAACGGACTGAGTGTTCCTGCTTTCGAGGAATTGTTTCAATTCCGTTTCGGTAATGCATGTCTCGCCGACGCAAAGTCCGTTTGTGCGCAATTCATCAGTGTGGACTTTTTTCGCAAAGACTTCCTCAAAATAACCCCTAATCGCGGTTATACGAACCGATACAAAGTCGAGGAGCGGCTTGGCGCCTGAATGTATTCTTTCCATGATATATGCCAAGGCAGATCGAGGAGTTTCCGCTTGCGCGACATCCACGAGCAATGTGACTTCCGACAGAGTCGCCGTCGAGGAAGCACTGTCGCCGATTAGGAGATGCTGCTCTTTTATCGCGCCTACAAGGTATGGCATCATGCCTCCGGTCGAGAGGAATTTTCGGGTGCTTCCATCGAGCCATGTACTGCTCTGGACCAGTTCAGGCATGACCAATCCCACCTCCTGTGCTATGAATCCGATCTTGGCCTCGGTTCCTTCGGAATCCGTATTCCAATTATACGACACCGGTCGCAAAGCGAGAATCTTTTCCAGATTTCCATTGATTTCCACGATGTTCTTTTTCAATGTCCGATCTGATGCGCAGGCAGGCGCTCCGGTATTGGCATCGTACTCGCAAACGGAATCGGCATCTTGCAATCTCAAGAGCTTTGTCGCATCAGCGATAGCAGTGCTTCCGACATGGAGAACGTTCACCGGAGCAGATTGGCCTATGCCTACATTTCCATTCGACAAGACCCTGAATACCGACGAAGTGGCATATGCCGCCGTGGTCGATGCTATATCAAAGAGCGGAAGTGTTGAGCCAAATACCTGTTGCACCGAAAGCTTTGCCCATGGAGTTGAGGTTCCGATCACAACGTCTCCACCGGTCGGAGCGATCTGCACATTTCCATAGACTCCGTTGGCTGTCGCACCGGTTCCCGGAGTGCCTATCCTGAGGACGAGGCTGCCGGAATTTCCACCTGTTCGGGTTCCAGACGCGCCAGTCGCGGATCCTCCTGCGCCGGATATGAAGGTAATCGTCGAGCCCCTTCCTCCCGTATGGATACCTCCTGCGCCGGATGCATTTCCACCTATTCCACCACTTACCGTATATGAGCCGCCATTGCCACCGGTACCTGCGGTATTGCCTGACTGTGCGCCTCCTGCACCAAGCGTATATGTAATGCCGCCCGCTGAAGCCCCAGTTCCTGAAGATGCTGAATATATTCCAGCGCTGCCTGTCGTGAATGTCAAGCCACCTGTGCTAAATGGAGCATTGCTATTCGGACCAGCTATAGCGGCACCTGTTCTGAATGTCATGGCTCCGGTCGTATATCCATTGCCTGTAGCTGCGGGTGTCACGAGAGAGATCAAGCTCGATCCCACTCCACTCGTCAGAGTTATGTTACCGCCAGTAACTCCGGAACTTTGTGCTCCTCCCGTGATATTTATATTTCCTCCATCACCATTTGTGTTACCTCCGGTAATATTGACATTCCCCCCAACATCAGTTCGATTCCCCAGCGTATTGAAACCTGAACCAGCAATGATATTTATACTTCCCCCTTGAGGACCGCCGCTATTACTTTGAGGCGTCCCTCCTATCAAACTAATCGAACCTCCATTGTTGCTACCACTTGTCAACATGGTTGCATTACCAGCCGTGAGAGTGAGAGATCCTCCATTGGCACCCCCTGGATTGCTAGTTCCCGGCACGGCATCACCTGCTCGAATCGTTAATGCGTTTCCAGACGCACTCGATGCGCCCTGTACGGGCGAGCTCGCCGCTATCGAGAACGTTCCCGCGAGCGGGCCAGAGAGCGTAGCGCCGGGAGTCGTCGATCCGAATCCGAGGTTTCCATTATCAAGCACCGTGAAGCGTGGGACATTGCTTGAGTCTGCGATGACAAATGCCCGTCCTGTTCCGGCACCAGATCCGGTTACTGACAATTTGGCAATCGGCGATGTGGTGCCGATGCCTATATTTCCTGATCCATCGATCAGGAATCTGCTTGTAGACCCGTCTGCAATGCCAAATGTAGTGTTTGCCGATCCTGAACCAACTCCAGAGCCGATTCTCCAGTTTTTTAACGATGTAGAATTGTATATGCTTATTTCAGGCGATGATGCATGGCTCAGTGTTAGGAGTGAGGATGGCGTTGTAGTACCAATTCCAACATCCCCTTCCTGCGTCACGGTGAATAACTGCATCCCGGTCGAGCTCGCAATCGCGAATGGGTTGGTTCCTCCTGTACCTTGGACGAAGAGTGCGGCCGTCGGAGTTGTGGTGCCGATGCCAACCAATCCTGCCGCGCTGAAAAAGAGCTTCGTTACCCCTCCGACGCCCAGAGACAGTGTTCCCGCAGTGCCATTCGCCGTCGCTCCAGTTCCGCCAGATCCAGTAAGGATGGAAATATTCCCTCCGTTTCCTCCGGTTCTGGTTCCTGATGCGCCTGTCGCATTCCCTCCGGCCCCAGAGGTGAACGTCAGAGCTGATCCATTTCCTCCCAAATGAATACCTCCTGCACCAGTTGCGTTTCCTCCTGCGCCTCCCATAAGAGAATACAATCCTCCGGCACCTCCAGTTCCGTTGGTATTTCCAGAAGCGTCAGATCCTGCGCCAAGGGTCGTAGTTATCGGGCCTCCGGGCCCAGCAGTTCCTGTTGCTTGGGTATTTGCCGCACCCTGTTGGGTGAGTATCGTGATCGCGCCACCCGAACTGAGCGGTCCGGCATTGAAGGCATAGCTATAATTCGCCCTTCCTCCTTGGATCGTAAGAGTTCCAGGAGTAACAGCGGCATTGCCTGATGTAACATCACCCACCTTCAATATAAGATCACCAGAAGGCCCATTATTAATTCCGCTAGCGTTCGCTCCGGATGTCAGAATGACGCTTCCTCCCGTACCGCTTCCAGACCAATCTCCGGCCCCGAGAGAAAGGCTTCCCCCTGATCGACCACCTGATGCCCCTGCCGTAAGGGAAATCGCGCCTCCGGCACCACCGAGAGAAGACGCCGCTCCTGCGGCAAATGTCAGACCTCCGCCGTTTGAGGCGGTTGACGAATGACCAGATCCAGCAGTGAACGTCATGCCGCCACTTGCCCCTCCTCCGATGCCTACCCCAGCGGTGAATGTAAGCCCTCCCCCAGTCCCACTGCCACTTGTCAGTTGGGCGGCACTGCCTGCGGTAAAGGAGAGACTTCCGCCATTTGCCGCACCGACATTGCTTGATCCCGGAACAGCATTTGCTGCACGAATCGACAGCGCATTTCCAGCAACGGCACCAGACGCTTGATTTGGCGAACTCGCCGCAATAGAGAATGTCGAAGCCAAAGGACCCGAAAGCGTAGCGCCGGGAGTCGTTGAGCCAATTCCGATATTTCCATTGCTTGCAACAGTAAACATCTGTACATTCGACGATGATGCGACGACAAACAACGGGGTCGTGGTGCCGCTTGTTCCAGTGACCCAAAGCTTTGCAGCAGGTGTCGTAGTGCCCATGCCCACATTCCCAGATGCTGTTATCCGCAAAGCCTCCTGCTCAACCCCTGCACGAAATATAATATCTGCCCCAGATCGATTTGTAGAAACATAGAGATTATTGTCCGAATATAGCTGTATCAAAGTCGCCAAAGTACCATCAGTATGTCTGGAAGAAATGCCATAAGGGTTTGCTAACAGAATTCCACCTCCAGCAATCGATAATTTAGCTCCAGAAAAAGATGTTGTTCCTATACCCACATTTCTATTTGCGGTATCGACAAACAATACCGGAGTCGAACTTGTTCCCACTCGCAAATTACCCCATACGTCCAGTTTGTCCGAAGGAGTTGTTGTCCCAATCCCCACCGCACCAGCGAACGTGCTCGTCGCCGTCGTCGAGGTTGCCGTGAAGTATGCCGCCCTCACCCCATCAGTCGATGTTGCGGTATACACAAATCCATTGCCTACAGACAAGGTCGTCGTTGCGCTTCCGGATGATCCGATGTTCGTCCACGCACTTCCATTCGATACAAGAAGCTCACCTGTCGCGCTGTTGTAGTACAGGGATCCCGCAGGCCCGACAGTCGGAGCTGATGAGTATGAAAAGGTTCCAAATGCCCTCTCCGCAAACGGAACTGCATTCATCGCAGAGCGCGGAGTGAGCGTATTGCCTTCGATCGCAACCTCAATCCATAGACTCTGGTTCCAGTCTATGCCGGAGAGATCCGACTCAGAGAATGACGTTGCGAAATATCCATCGGATACTGTGACAGTCTTCGATATGGTGCTCCCGGCTTGCGAGCCGCCAGAGAGGGCATCATAAAACTTGAACGTCGCGGAGACGGAGGAGTCGACAGCGGCTCCGGAATTGAAAAGCTGGCCTTGGAATCCTAGCGTCCGGGCCGGGACTGCCGCATCGGCGATCGACCATATTCCAAATACGCATGCAACCACTATCATGCAGGCAATGGCCAGCGCGCGAGCGGGAACCCTGGTATGAAGATATGAAAAAATCTTATCCATGCAGAATGATGCGTGATCGCAAAAAAGACCTGATCGGTTTTAGCCGATCGACTGAGCGACACTCATCAATTATCTCATTTTTGAGGCCGAATTTATACGGAGAAGAAGTGGATAACTCGGCATGTGTCGAATTAAAATCTGCCGCTATTTTTAGTAATTCTTGAGCCTGTTTACCTTCTCATGCTGGCGGATTTTCTCATGCGCCTTGGCCTCGATCTGTCGGATTCGCTCTCGCGTTACGCCGAACATCTTGCCCACTTCTTCGAGAGTATGCTGAATTCCGTCCACCAGGCCATGCCTGAGGGCAAGGATTTCCCTTTCTTTCTCAGAAAGATCGCCCAGAATCTCCTGAACCTGGTCAGCCAAAATTCGCCTTGAGCTCTCCTGGTCCGGAGACAGGATCTTGTCATCAGGAATGAAGTCTCCGAACATCGACTTATCATCGCCATCATCGCCAACGGGCGCATCGAGCGAGACGGTATTCTGATCGATTTTCTCGATCATATAGACTTTTTCAGGCTCGATTCCCATTTCCGTAGCGATTTCTTCCGGCAAAGGCTCGCGGCCGAGATCCTGGAACAATCGCCTTACCACCTGCTTGTACTTGGCAATGGTCTCAACCATGTGCACGGGCACACGAATGGTTCGAGACTGATCGGCAAGGGCTCGCGTGATCGACTGCCTGATCCACCATGTCGCATACGTGGAGAACTTGAATCCCTTTGACCAGTCAAACTTGTCGACCGCCTTGAAGAGACCAAGGTTTCCTTCCTGGATAAGGTCGAGCAATGTGAGATCCGGGCTTCTGTTCGCGTATTTCTTGGCAATGGAGACGACTAGTCGGAGGTTTGCCTTGGCAAGAAGGTTTTTCGCCTCCATGTCGCCGAGAGCGATGCGCTTTGCCAATTCCTTTTCCTCATGCGCATTGATGAGCGGGTACTGTCCGATCTCCTTCAAATACATCTGAATCGAGTCATACGTATCGCTTTTTGCGGTTCCGTATTTTTTCAAAATATCCTCGGCGTCCTTGTTGAAATCGAGCAACCCTCCGCCTTCGAGCACGTCAACGCCCGCAACGGACAGCGTATTGTAGAGTTCTTCCAAGAAGATGACATCGTCCTCGATATGAGGAAATACCTTGAGGATTTCGTCATATGTCACGAATCCGCGATCCTTTCCCTTCTGGATCAGTTCCGATGCCTTCTCTTCCATGGAACCGCGAGTCGGCTTTCCTTTCTTCTGATTCTGAGCGTCATGAATCACGTTCGAAAGAGACATGTCGGCAGCGTGAACGCCATGCGTTTTTTTCGAAGATTTCGGCTTGAATGCCTTTGCCTTCTTCACCTTTGGAATCTTTTCCTTTGGTCGGCGAGCCTTCTTTTCTGCTGGCGCTTTTTTAGGCGTCGACTTCTTTGCGGAATTCGATGCCTTGGACTTTGATGATGCAGAGCTTTTTGTTTTTTGTGTCATGTGTAAAATTTAGTGTGTAATGTCATGCGACCTGGCAGAATTGCCGCTCCCCGGGGGGGGTGCAATGCGCGTCATGTCCTTTTTTTCCTATGAAGTTCCGATAATCGCAGGGAAATTTCTTGACACTTTTGTATTATTTCGTCTGATTTTACCCTATCCTTGGCGCCTTCCGCAAGAGACAGCTGTGACATGTACTGATTGAGACGCTGTTTCAGCGAGCGCTCTTCCAGTTCGAGTATGAGATCCTGATGGCTTCGCTCAAGCAATTCTGTCTGATCATCTTCTCCCGCGAAGAATGCCTCTCCTTCGAACATGAGTTCTTCCCGATTATTCTTGAGCAATTCATGAAGCGATGTCATCTCTCCCTCGCTCACGAATCCGCCAAGCTCTGCCAATCCGCGTTCCTTAAGATCCTTGTATCTTGCCTTGCCTTGATCGGCAAGCGAGTCATAGTATGCAAGCAGCGCGAGAAATCGGCGCAACGAGACGTCTACCGGATTCTTGGAGCTCTTATGCGCATCGCTTGCATACATATCAGCTGCCATGACCCGTTCGTCTCCTCCGCCATTCTGAACGTCGCGCTTTTCATTTCTGCTGCCATTGGCAAAGGCCGTCATTCCGAAGACGGATTCCCTGCCCTCTGCCGCTATTTTCTGGACGATTCGATCCACTTCGTCACTGATGCGCTTTTCGTGGATCTTTGACTTAAGGCCTCGAGCGGCGACCAGCGAGATGAGTTCTCCGCGCCTGATCGAGCTCGGCGTCAGCGCTATGTCTGGCACGATCTCGTTTTCGATGGCTTTTATGAGATCATGCTCATTCTGATACTTTCCCATGAGCACGCCGAGATAATATTCGACGACATGCGTGGATTTCTTGAGTGCCTGAATGAATGCTGCCTTGTCCTTCTTGATCAAGGATGCCGGATCCTCGCCTTTTGGCAATGTCACGACCTTCACGTCAAAGCCTTGCTCGATCGCAAGTCGCTCTCCCCTGCGCGTCGCTCCGTATCCGGCATTGTCAGCATCGTACATGAATATGAGATTCTTGGTCATGCGGCCGATCTTCTCAAGATGAAGAGGCGTGAGCGCGGTTCCGGATGTCGCAACGGCATTCTTTACCCCGACCTGATGAGACATGAGCAGATCCATTTGGCCTTCCACGAGGATGGCATATCCGAATTCGCGCATGCGCTGCTTTGCCTTGTCGAATCCATACAGGACTTCTGACTTGTTGAATACCTGGCTGTCGGGACTGTTCAGATATTTAGCGGAGGCTCCGTCTGCCTCATCTTTTCCAAAAATCCTGCCCGAAAAACCGACAACCCGCCCTGACGAGTCGAACAAGGGAAACATGATTCGCGATCGGAACCTGTCATAGCATTTTCGCTGGCCGCCTTCATTGCTCTGCTTGATGAGGCCTACTGCTTCCATCTCGTCGAGAGTGACCATCTGTCCATCGACCTTATGTCGGATGAGATGATCCGATACGGACCTCCATTCATCAGGCGCGAATCCGATATTCCAATCCTGCGCGCTTTGCTCGGTCAGCCCCCTGTCTTTGAGATATGAAAGCGCGGCCGCGCCTACGCCCTTGTACAGGCCAGCATTCCACAAAATATTCTTGTAGAATTCCATGGCAGCTTCGAGGATCTTGTACTGCCGCTCGCTTTTCTTGTACGCATCGGACTTGAACTCTTCGAGGGGGATGCCTGCTCGTTCGGCAAGCACCTTGAGGGCGCCCATGAAATCAAGCTTTTCGTATTCCTGAACGAATGAGAAAATATCCCCTTTCTGTCCGCAGCCAAAGCAATAATAATTGTTCCTGGCCGGCGAGATGAAGAATGACGGGGTTTTCTCATTGTGAAAAGGACACCGCGCCTTGAAATTGGCGCCAGCGTGCTCCACCTTGATATACGAGCTGATCACGTCGACGATGCCTAATCGTTCCTTGATGCGTTCAGCGGTTGAGGCCATACAATATTTTGATGAGATTTTTACAAGGATCGCCTAGACGTTGGCAATCCTGATGATTAAATCCCGACCGCATAGTTCGTGACGCATTACGCGTTCCTATGCGTTCAAGTATTCTTCTGTATCCCCATTCGCGTATGAATCCTGAAGATCCTGGATCATCTTGTTTTTCGGGCTTCCCTTGAATCCGGTTCCGGCTGGAATCAGTCGTCCGATGATGACGTTTTCCATGATTCCGTAGAGCTGATCAGGCTGAGCCTTGAGCGATGCTCCGATAAGGATTCGGTTCGTATGCTGGAACGATGCAGCGGAAAGTACGCTTCTCCTTGAAAGAGACGCTTCCGTGATTCCCATGGCCACGCGGTCTCCCTTGGCCTCGATGCCGCTTCGAGCTCGGACCTTGCGGTTTTCCATCTCGACTTCAACGGCCTCGGCATAGTCGCCAACAGCAAACGGAGTCTCGCCAGCTTCCTTGATTTTCACTCGAGAGAACATCTGTCGCACGATGATTTCGATATGCTTTCGGTTCAAGCTGTCTCCCTGCAACTCGTAAATCTTCTTCACCTCGTTGATGATATATTCCTGAGCCGCGCTCTGTCCCGCATACTTGTGAAGCTCGTCAATGTCCGCGTGACCGTCGGTAAGGATATCTCCCTTTGATACATGCTGATTTGCCTTGACGGTCGGAACTCGAGGGTGATGGAATACGTATTCCGTTTCAGAAACCTTCTTGCCCTTTGCCGGCGCATCAGGGATGATCTTGATGATTCGGTCTCGTCCGACTTCCTTCACTTCGCTTACGACTCCGTCTACCTTGGCGATGATCGCAGGGTGCTTAGGAGCCCGAAGCTCGAACAATTCCTCGACTCGAGGCAAACCGGCCGTGATGTCTCCTCCAACAACGGCAACACCTCCGGAGTGGAACGTACGCATCGTGAGCTGCGTTCCCGGCTCTCCAATCGCCTGTGCGGCAACCGTACCGACTGCTTCTCCGAGATCAGTGAGCTTGCCCTTGGCAAGATCAAGTCCGTAACATGCGGCGCAAATTCCGAGATTCGTCTTGCATGTGAGAGGAGATCGCACTGACAATTCAGCGACTCCGTGCTCCTCAAGCTTCAATGCATCATCCTTTGACAATAGGTGATTTCGCTTGAACAGGACTTCTCCGGCCATGTCAATTGCATCCTTTGAAAGGATTCGTCCTGATGCCGATTTGACATATGACTGCGCGATTCCTGAAGCTGTCTTATGCGTGATCGTGATGCCTTCCTTGGTTCCGCAATCATCCTCTGTGACCATGATGTCCTGCGCTACGACGAAGAGTCGTCGAGTCAAATATCCGGCCTTTGCAGTGTTCAAGGCGGTATCCGTCATACCCTTTCGCACTCCGTGAGTCGTAATGAAGTATTCGATCGGAGTAAGACCTTCCTTGAATGACGACGTGATCGGAAGCTCGATAGTCTCTCCCTGAGCGTTCTGGATCATACCTTTCATTCCCACCATCTGCGTCAGCTGCGCCATGCTTCCTCGGGCGCCTGAGATTACCATGTCGTATACTGGGCTATTTCGATCGAGTGTTCGCGATACATGGCTTTCAACCTCGGCCTTGGCATCCTGCCAGATACCGATGATCTTTCGAGTCTTCTCGTCTTCAGCAAGCAATCCTTCGTTGTAATCGCCGGTCACCACTTCTGACTTGACCTTGGCTCTAGCAACGACTTCGTACTTTTCCTTCGGAATTACGACATCATCGATGCTCCATGTGACACCTGACTGAGTGACATACTTGAATCCGAAATCCTTGAGTCTGTCGATAAGATCAGGAGCCTTGTCTAGGCCTTCTCGGCTTACGGTATCCTTGATGATTCCGCTCATGACCGACTGAGTGATTTCCTTGTTTACGAACGGATATGATTCAGACAAGAGGTTGTTGAACAGGATTCGTCCAACAGAAGTCTCGAAGACCTGTCCCGCATATTCTGCATATCGCGGAGTTGCCGGAGCGAGAACCTTGATGACAGATCGATATGTGATCTTTTCGAAATTCAAAGCCTGGATCGCTTCGTCGGGACCAGCGAATGCCATGCCTTCTCCCTTTTCTCCTGGAACATGCTTGGTCATCCAGTATGCTCCGAGCACGATCTCGAGCATCTTGGCAGTCACGGTAGGCTCTCCCGTACCTGGCTTCAAGATGTTCTTGCTTGACTGCATGATCTCCCGTGCCTCGAGCTGAGCCTCCTCAGAAAGCGGAACGTGAACGGCCATGGTATCACCGTCGAAGTCGGCGTTGAATGGAGAACAAACGAGAGGGTGAACCTGAATCGCATTTCCTTCAGTCAATACTGGCTGGAATGCCTGGATAGACAATCGGTGAAGCGTAGGCGCTCGGTTCAAGAGCACGTATTTGTCCTTGATGATCTGCTCGAGGATCGCCCATACTTCTGGGATACCATCGTCGATGAGTCGCGATGCGCCTCGGATATTGAATGCCATTTCTCGCTTCAGCAATTCTGAAATGACGAATGGTCGGAACAATTCCAATGCCATGTGCTTTGGCAGACCACACTGATTGAGCTTGAGGTTAGGACCGACGACGATAACTGATCGTCCAGAGTAATCCACTCGCTTTCCGAGCAAGTTCTGTCGGAAGAGACCTCGCTTACCCTTGAGGTTATCAGCGATAGACTTGAGAGGCCGTCGCTGTGCCGCACCCATGCCTGCATATACAGTCGATCCATGTCGAATCGAGTTGTCGATCAATGCGTCTACCGCCTCCTGAAGGATTCGCTTTTCGTTTCGCAAGATGACATCCGGCGCGCTGATTTCTCGGAGCTTTCGGAGTCGGTTGTTTCGGTTGATGACGCGTCGGTAGAGGTCATTGACGTCAGATGTCGCATGTCGTCCTCCTTCAAGCGCGACCATAGGTCGGAGGCCCGCCGGAATGACAGGAAGGGCATTGATGAACATCCACTCAGGTCGCACGTTTGCGCCTGCGAGAGATTTGACGACGGAGATTCGGCGAAGGATCTTGTCTCGATCCACAGCGGATGCCTTGTCGACATTCGCCTCAAGTTCGGCAAGAAGCTTCTTGATGTCCAGAGTTTTGAAAATATTGTGAACCGCTTCCGCGCCGATTCCTGCTTCGAATGCAGATCCGTATCGGAGTGAGAATTTGTGATATGCGACTTCGTCGAGAACTCGTCCGATCTGGATGCCCTCGATATCCGTCTTCGCGCCCATCAGCAATTCGACCAAGGCTTCCTTCGTCTTTTCGTCCTGAAGAGTCTTGACCTTGTTCTTGTATTCGCTGTCGAGCTCTCGGAGCAATCGTTCTTTCTCATCCTCGTTTACTTTCGTGATGAGGTATCCTGCAAAGTAGATAACCTTCTCGACTTCTCCCGCATTCATTCCGAGAACCTGGGCGATTCGTGACGGAAGCGTTCGCAAGTACCAGATATGAGATACCGGGACGCAAAGCTCGATATGGCCCATTCTCTCTCGCCTTACGATAGATCGCGTCAATTCGACTCCGCACTTCTCGCAGACGATCCCCTTGTATCGGATGCCCTTGTACTTTCCGCAATAACATTCGAAATCCTTTTCAGGACCGAAGATTTTCTCATCGAACAGACCGTTCTTCTCGCTTCGCTGCGTTCGGTAGTTCATCGTTTCCGGCTTCGTGACCTCGCCATGAGACCATTCGCGGATTCGCTCTGGAGACGCGAGCTTGAGGACAATCGAGTCGAATGCATCTACGCTTTTTTCTTTTATTGTTCTAGATGTTTTCATAATTTTGTTTTAAGTTTTTTTTGCTTAAGGAGTGTGGTGAGAGTTGGATCTTTTTTCTGTTTTTGCCTATCGGCAAACATCATGGTTTTCAGATCCGATCCAATCTATGCATTGTCATCCTCTATAAGTTCTCCAATTCGACCATCTTTATGGAGCTCAACGTCAATTCCGAGTCCTCGCAAGTTAGCCAGCAATACGTTGAATGATGCAGGCGTATTCGGATCAAGCAATCGCTGACCCTTCACGATTGAATCGAACGCCTGTGATCGTCCGACGATATCGTCCGACTTGATCGTGAGCATTTCTCGGAGCATATGAGCGGCTCCATATCCCGCGAGCGCCCACACTTCCATTTCTCCGAATCGCTGACCTCCGGCCTGTGCCTTTCCTCCGAGAGGCTGCTGCGTGATCAAAGAGTACGGACCGATTGATCGCATGTGGATCTTGTCTTCGACCATGTGGTGAAGCTTCAGCATGTACATGTACCCGACAGAGATGTCCTGCTGGAACTTGTCTCCCGTTCGTCCGTCAAATAGCTTCATCTTTCCTGTTTCAGGAAGACCCTGAGCGACGAGCTCAGCCTTGATTTCTTCGACTGTAGCTCCCATGAACGGAGGAACGATTGCCTGATATCCGCCCTTTGCAGCAGCAAGACCGAGGTGAAGTTCCATGATCTGTCCGAGGTTCATTCGGGATGGTACACCGAGCGGAGTAAGGATCATGTCCACAGGCGTTCCGTCAGCCATGAATGGCATGTCCTCGACAGGAAGAACTCGAGAGATGACTCCCTTGTTTCCATGTCGTCCGGCAAGCTTATCTCCAACCGTTACGTTTCGGAGCAGTGCAACCTCAATATGGATTCGCTTGATGATTCCAGATTCGAGCTTGTCCCCCCTTTCTCGTGAAAAGACCTTGACGCCGATGATTCGGCCTCGCTTTCCGTTCTCAAGTCGCTTTGATGAATCCTTCACGTCTCGAGACTTTTCTCCGAAGATTGATCGAAGAAGTCGCTCTTCAGGCGTGAGCTGAGTTTCTGACTTCGGAGTGATCTTTCCTACGAGGATGTCTCCAGGTCGGACTTCTGCTCCGATTCGGACGATACCGTCCACGTCGAGGTTCTTGAGCTTTCCTTCGCCGACATTCGGGATGTCATGAGTCGTCACTTCGGGCCCAAGCTTCGTATCGCGAACGTTGATTTCAAATTCCTCAATATGGATAGTCGTGAATTTTGATTCTCGCACCAATCGCTCTGAGATGATGATAGCATCTTCATAGTTCGCTCCAGACCATGTCATGAAAGCGATGAGAACGTTCTGTCCGAGTGCGATCTGTCCCGCATCAGTCGTTGATGCATCAGCGAGGATATCGCCTCGCTTTACTTTCTGATTAGGGAAAACGACCGGTCGCTGGTGGAATACCGTGAATTGATTGCTCTTCTCGAATGCGACAAGCTTGTATTCGACCTCCTTCTTAGGACCCTTGAATACGATTTTCTGCGCATCGACATACGTGATGACGCCGTCATCAGGAGCGATGATCACTCGTCCGATATCGAGAGCGGCCTTCTCCTCGATTCCAGTCGCCACAAGAGGGGCTTCAGGAACGACGACAGGTGTCGCCTGCTTCTGCATGTTCGATCCCATCAACGCTCGGTTACCGTCATCGCAATTCACGAATGGAATCATTGATGTTGAGATCGAGAACGCCTGCTCAGTAGCGATGTCCATGAGGTCCACTTCCGTCGCATCGATGATCACAGGCTTTCCCTTGAGTCGAACCTCAACCTTTTCCTCGCTGATCTTTCCGCTCGCATCATATGGCGTAGCGGCATGGGCAATCTTGAATCCTTCTTCTTCAAGGGCGTTGAGGAAGACGATCTCCTTCGTGACCTTTCCTCCCTTTACCTTCGCATACGGAGTCTCGATCATTCCAAAGTGATTGATCCTTGCATATGTCGCAAGCTGCAATACGAGACCGATGTTCTGGCCTTCTGGCGTATGGATCGGACAAATTCTTCCGTAGTGAGAAGGGTGTACGTCTCGAACCTCGATACCTGCTCGTTCCCTAGTCAATCCACCGGGGCCAAGGGCTGAGATTCGTCGCAAGTGCTCAAGCTCGGAAAGAACGTTTTCCTGGCTCATGAACTGAGAGAGCTGGTTTGTAGTAAAGAATTCCTTTACTCGCGCCTGAAGCGGTCGAGGAGAGATGAAGTTGACAGGCAAAGTCGCATCGGTGTCGATAGTCGACATTCGATTCTGGATGTTTCGCTTGATCTGCGTCATTCCGATTCGTACCTTCTGCTGAAGCATTTCTCCTACCAAGCGAACTCGCCTTGATCCCATATGGTCGATATCGTCGATAGCGGCCGCAGGATTGTGGTTGAGCTCTATCATATGAGAGATGCTCGTTACGAGATCGTCAATGGTGAGGGCCATCTGGTCGAGAGACTTTTCATCCATAGGCTTGCCGAATCGCTGATTGAATCGGAATCGTCCTACTCGCGAGAATTCATATCGCTCAGCGCTGAACAATGCGGAGATATGCTCCTTTGCGTTTTCAGGAGTGGCAAGGTCACCATCTCGAAGCTTTCGATATATCTCGACATATGATTCGTCCTGAGTCTTTGCATGATCCTTTGCGAGCGTGGCCTCGATATGTGGCTTTGCGTACCGGCTTGCCTTGAAGAGGTCATACATCTCCGTATCAGTATCAACGCCAAAGATTCGCAAGAGTGAAGAAACGGGGAACTTCCTCTTTCGGTCGATCTTTACCATCATCGCGCCATCCGCCTCGGTCTCGATCTCGATCCATGCGCCTCGTGCAGGAATGATCTTTGCGCCGAAATAGTTCTTGCCCTTCAATTCATTCGCCGTGAAGAACACTCCGTATGATCGCGCGAGCTGTGGCACGATCAATCGCTCGATACCGTTGATGATGAACGTTCCGTGCTCCGTCATCACCGGGAAATCAGCCATAAAGACCTCCTGCTCCTTTTCGGTTCCGAGGATCTTGTTCTTGACGCGAACCATGACCTTGAGAGGGGCCTCAAAGTTCACCTTGTTCGCCTTGGCATATGCCTCATCATATTTCGGGCTCTGTAGCTCGAATCCCGTGAAATCGAGCTCGAATTTCTTTCCCGTAAAGTCCTGGATTGATGAAAATTCGCTGAACACGTCTTTCAATCCTTTCTCCTGTAGCCACTTGAACGAATCGATCTGTGCCTCTACCAGGTTTGGCAGCGGAGCCAGCGATTCCTTAAATTTTGAAAAATATTTTTTTGGGCGCATTTCTAATATGATGGTAATTTTTGGTAAAAAAACGATGCCTCGAAGCATTCCCGAACATATGACAGGCACACCATAGTTATCCACAGGACCCTGTTTTTCAGCCCGCAAGATCGCCCTGAAATGGCAATCTTCTGGCAGAAAACCCTGTCTTTCAGACCCCTAAAAACAAAAAACCGCTCGGAATTGATATATCGAACGAATTGGGGTTTTGGGACGGATGTCTATATATGGCCTATTATAAGCTTAGAATGAAACTTGATAACCTAGAACGTCTCAGATTCACGCGAAGAGCCTTCGGAATAACTCAATCGTCTTACGCAGAATCTCATTCTTGCATTATTTTTAGCCCTCGTCAACAGGTATCGGGAAGATTTGCAAAAGTCAATGATCTTTTACACATATGGGGATAAAATGGTTGCCAAACGAATGGTTTGACATTGGATATGGAGTATTATTAAATAAGGACGGACACGAAGTTCTTTGGCAACCATGAGGACCAAGGCAAGAGCCCCGTTTTCTGTCAGGATGCGCGATCCGACACCGATGCCAGACGACCGTCTGTCAGAAGTGTCAGGTCATGCACCTGCCCGAAAACCAAACCCCTACCGCCCTACCACCAATGAAGCGAATACTCCTGTTGGTGGTCCCTACGACACCGCCTCGCTCCCGCTCTTTCTTCCACAGCGGGGAACAAGATCCCAATCCAGCGCCCTGCAGACCTGTCAGCGAACTACCCGTCAACGTGACTCGCACGCTGCCAGACGGCACATCAGTCACCTATCTCCTCGGAGAAGCAGGTCCGAAACAGCCCGCTGCGGGACAAGAAGATCAAGCGTCAGAAAGCCCGTCCGATGGCAACTGACCAGCGGCCCTGAATGGCCGCACCCTCGTTCCGCCGGCACCCAACTCATTGTGGTGCCGGCGGTTTTATTTTTTAGGACATGCTCGCGGAGCTTTCATTGGCACGCCATTCCTCAATCTTCTTATGATCTCCCGACATGAGCACGGGCGGAACCTTGTACTTTTTTCCCTTATATTCCAAAACCTCGGGCCGTGTATATACCGCATGCGACGCATTGCGCGCCTCTTCCCTGCTGTCAAAATTTCCAAGCACGCCTGGAATATGCCGTGCCATGGCATCGATGATGATGAGCGCCGGCAACTCTCCGCCCGTCGTCACGAATGGCCCGACCGAGACCGGTTCTGACTTGAAGATCACATTGACGCGCTCGTCGACACCTTCATACCTGCCGCAGATGATTATGAAATCAGTGATATTGTTTTTTGCCGCAGGTTTTCCAACCCACGTCATTGCCACTTCATTCGTGAATTGCATGCCTCCCGGTGACAGGAAAATCACTTTGAATTTCGGCTTTGTTTTTTTTGCCAAAGAGACGCCTTTCTTCTGTGCGGCCTCGATCGCCTTGATGACAGGCATCGCCTCAATGACCATGCCCGGACCGCCGCCATATGGCTTGTCATCCACGCGGAGGTATGGCTTTTCCTTTCCTTTTTGCGACTTATTTGCCTTTACATAATTCCTAGGATTATAGAAAAAGATTCCAATCCGCTTCTCGGCCTGCGCCCTCGCGACGATCGATTCCTCTATATATGACGAACAGCTCTCTGGAAAGAGAGTGATCAGGTGAAAATTGATGCGGCGCGTGACAGGTACGGCGGTTGTTTTTGACATGATGAATGAAAATACAATACAGGAAAATGAGGCAGTTGTCTAAAGAAAAGACCGCCCTTCCCAACATACATGAATGCATAAAAAGAAAAACAGCCCATCCAAGGGCTATTTTTCATCGCTCAAAAATCGCGAAACCAAACCTACAACCCCAAACTCTCGACCGCCTCGTCCAAGGACTTGGCATTGTCTGATTTCGATGCTGTGCCTTCCGGCTCCTTGATCCGGACGCTGATGTTTGCCTGATTCTTTTTGCCAAAAGCCTTCATGATCGTCCTGATCGCCTGGGCAGTGTGGCCGTCCCTACCTATGATCTTACCCATATCGTCAGGATGCACGACGAGTTCGACAAGGACGCCGAGATTGTCGACAGTTCGAGAAGTCGTGACTGAATCCGGAAATTCCACGAGTGACTTTACGATGTACTCTAGAAACTGCTGTTCGCTTTGGCTTTGCATATGTTTGTCTGAAATTTTTAATGCTCTCTCCATATGGCGCTTTGCGACATATGCGAGCTAATGCATGAAATTATAGCATCATATCCCCATATGGGAGCATGACTATCCACATGTGGGTACGAACGCTGATCGAGAGTCCGCTATGCGGATATTCAAAAGAGTATTACGCAGCTGATTCCTCCTTCTTTGCAGGAACGCTTTTCTTTGGAAGAACGTTCTTCTTCTTTGCCTTCAAGACATTGTGCGCAACCAATAGATTGTGCGCAGTATCAGATACCTGAACACCCTTGCTCATCCAATATTCGATCCTGTCTTTCTTGAGTATAGGATTTCCTTTTCGAAAATCATGAGATCCCAATACCTCCTTGGCCTGACCGCTCCTTGCTGCCATCTTGCTCTCTATAAGAACCAGTCGAAATGACGGGTCGTTCTTCTTTCCTACTCGCTGTAGTCGAATCTTTAACATGGGAGCTATGCTAACAGAAATGCACAGGTTTGGCAATATCCGTGTTTTCATACGTATAAAAACAGGGCCTGCCGCATTGCGGCAGACCCAGGAATGGGCAGATGATGGAGGTACGTTTCCAGGGATGCGGTGCGGCCTCGAGGCCAAACCACTGAAGGAGTAAATCAGCCGGGAGAATCGGCCGGGAGCAATCCTTCAATGATTCAGGCGGAGGCTTCCGCATATCGGATACGGCCCTTATTGAGAATCAGGGCGATTGTCTTGTCGCGAGGAAAGGCTCTGCGACGGATGACAAACTCTCCGGTACTGCGTGATTCCGATCGAGACAGTACCATGTCCCGGGCAGCCATGTCAAAGATTCTCGCAAAACCACCCAGATCTGGTACTATGAAGCCCAATGAACACATATCAAGGCGAACAGGCGGCATCACATGGCCAAAACAAGGACCGCAAGACTGAGCAAGGGACGATTTCGATCAATAGCAAGGGAAAAGGATTCGTCAGGCTCGAATCGAGGGCGAAGCTCGGACGCGATGGCGACGTTCCCGTTCAGCCAGAAGACATCGACGGATCGTTTCAGGGAGACATCGTAGAGGTCGAACTCTATAGCGGATACAGGGGCTTCGAACATGCTCGCGTAGTCAGCATAATCGAACAAAAGAAAAACGCATTCGTCGGTACCCTAACCGCAGAACCATCAAAGCCTCATTCCCTATTCGTGGAGCCGGATGACAGTCGCGCCAATGTCATTTTTGAAATACGCAAGGACGAACACCTCGAAACCCTTCTCAAAGATGCAGGATTCAGCATGGCCGACATCATCGGCGGAACATCCGGCATTCCAAAGCATGTCAAAGTCCTCGTGGAGCTTGAAAAATGGATCCGACTTCCATACCAGATCACCAAGGAAGCGCGCATGGACAAGCGCAACCGCGAGCGAGACGAGATGGATCGTGCCAATGCAGCCCTCGCCCGAGGCGAACAGGTTCCCGGAGGAAAGGCAAATACTGATGCGAATGGCGCAAATGAAAAACCAGCTCACATGCTTGATTTTTCAATCACCCGAATCGCATCCGGCACGGTCGTGAAGGTCATCGGAGAAGCGGGCAAGAACAATACAGAAATGGAATCCATAGTCCTCGAGAGAGGATTCGATGTCACGTTCCCAGCCGACGTTGTCGCGAGCGCGGAAGAAGCTTCCCGACTCCATAGCCAGATCACCGAATCCGATCTTGCGCATCGACGCGACATGCGAGGGACATTCACGTGCACGATCGACCCTGTCGATGCCAAGGATTTCGACGATGCCCTTTCGCTCCGCCCGCTTACCGCAGAGGAAAAGGCGGCATATCCCGGCGCGGCATACGAAGCAGGAGTCCACATTGCAGACGTATCTCACTTTGTCAGGGAAAAAACCCCTCTCGACGTCGAGGCGAAAAAGAGAGCATTTTCCGTATACCTTGTCGATCGAACGATTCCGATGCTCCCTTCCATACTGTCCAATGGCGCATGCTCGCTCAATCCTCATGAAGACCGCTTCGCCTTTTCCGCGATTTTCAAGATAACCGAAACCGGACAGATCAAGGACCGATGGTTCGGACAGACGATCATCCATTCGGACAAGCGCTTTTCATATGAATCCGCGCAAGACATCCTGAACGCATTCGACAATGTCGCCAAGCTCGCAGACAGCGGCACGGGCGCGAACAACAGGATGACTCCCGAATATGCAGCGGCATTGGAACAGATCCCATGGTTCGACAAGGCCGAGGAAATGAACGAGGCACGGATCCCGACCATGTATGCCCGAGAACTCCTCGAATTCAATCGAATCGCCAAGATCTATCAGAATGAAAAAAGAGCGAACGGAGCGCTAGATTTCGAAACGACCGAAATCAAATTCAAGCTCGACGAAGACGGCCGCCCTCTCGCCGTATACAAAAAGGAGCGCATGGATACCCACAAGCTCGTCGAGGAATTCATGCTCCTCGCGAACAAGGAGGTGGCCAAATTCATCGATGCCCACAATCGCGAAGGCGGACATGTCGAGATGCGAGCGGAGTCACGGCCAGCCGGAGACCCGCAAAGCGACCTTTCGAACAGCATGGTATCCGGCGGCAAGGAACGCCCTGCGGTATTTCGAGTCCACGAAGCGCCAGACCCTGACCGCATCAAGGAACTGACATTGTTCGTCAATGCGCTCGGCTTTGATTTCAACAATGATTCAGGAAGCAGTACGGGATCGGATATGGAACATGCAGGCGCTGGCGCGGGCCATGATGCAGATGCGCATGATTCCGAGCATGGCGGCAAGAAAAAGAAAAAGCGTTCCATATCTCCGAAACAGCTTCAGAAGCTTCTCAATGACGTATCAGGAACGCCTCAGGAAGGCATGATAAAGATCGCCACTCTCCGCTCCATGGCCAAAGCCATCTATGCCACGCATGACCTTGGTCATTTCGGATTGGGCTTTGACAACTATACGCACTTCACGTCGCCGATCAGAAGGTACCCCGACCTCATGGTTCACAGGATCTTGGGCGGCCTCTTGCAGGGCAAAACCGTTCCAGCACAGCTCGCTCCCGAACTGGAGAAGATATGTGCAAACTCGACGCGGCGCGAGATCGAGGCAGCCGACGCCGAACGCTCATCCGTGAAATACAAGCAGGTGGAATACATGCTGGACAAGGTTGGCCAGGAATTCGACGTCACGATTTCCGGCATCGCGGATTTCGGCATGTTCGTGCAGGAACCGGAATCGCTCGCGGAAGGACTGATCCGTCTCGTCAATCTGAAGCCTGATGACTTTTACAATGCGGATACAAAGAATTACAAGATCGTCGGCGAAAAGACAAAGACCGAATTCCATCTCGGCGACAAGCTTCGCGTGCGCTTGGAAAATGCGAATCTGGAAGAGAAGATGCTCGATTTCAGGTTGGTCTAATACATGCGTTAATACATACGTCCGGATTGTGAAATTATAAAAAGCAAAACCGGCGCGCCGCTCCATTTGGTAGAAGCATGCGCGCCGGGATTTTTGTTTGTTTGGGAATTGTACTGCTATCCGTCTCGCCCCATTCGAAACGGATATGTTATGTGTCACGTTGCCCGTGACTGGGAGGCGCCATGCTCAGGCGCTTTTGCGTCTAGGGCGCGGCATCTGTTCTGCGCGTCCGGGATTGCTGCCATTCAGCGTATGATTGACGGTTTTGGCGCCATTGCGATTCTTGTTCAATTGAAGCCTTTTGCTTCTCTGACCATCGACGCGCCGAATGGGCGCGAGGTATGCGCTATCACTCCTCAGGATTCCCTCTGCCCTCAGCAGGCGCTCAAGCTCCTTCATCTGATCTAAGGTAGGGATGTATATGACCTTTTTGGATGAGGGAGGAATGCCGACTGCTGCGGACAAGTCATTCCGATTCGGGATCGGCAAGAGAGTCCGTCCGTCCATCTCCTCCACATCGGCAGTGGAGAGGCTCTTCAGACCCTCCTCCCTGGTAATGGGCCAGAGGGCCTTCAAAGTTGCCTTAAGGGACCCCATAACCCGCGCGCATACCTGTTCCACGCACAGGGTCAGAGGGTTTTTTGCGAGTTCGGTTACCAGGCTGAAGTCGAGATCTCCCGATCCCGCCAATTCGGCATAGGCCGACGTCAGGTCGAAGGACTCGTGGTGCCGCCGAATCTTTTCGGCGACCGAAACCGGCATTCCGTGCACTTCTTTTTCTTTTTCTTGCATGTGATTGCGCCTTGCGGCGACTTTTTCTCCAGTTTTTTGTTTGTTGCCGCCCCGTCACCTCCAGATGACGCGCGACTATTCGGGATCGATGGATGACATGCGGGATTTTCCATCCCTTTTTGCCTCATCAATCCGATATAGCCGCGCATAATCCGGAATGCATGACCTTGGCCATGCATGGTTTGGTTCCGGGAGGACGCCTGAATCAGGGCCGCCCTATGACTTTTCTCAAGGTTCTTACGCCTTATATTATATACCTATATTATGATTTTGTCAATAGATATAGTTGACACACACGACCAGACAAGGTACTGTTTTACCAGACGAAAGTCCCAACAACAAACACCTGAACCCGGGCTATCGCCCTTGTACACCAATGGACCCAGACACACAACCACCCGCCTCACCTGACACTACGCTCACGCTCACGGTGGACATCACCTACGCTTGCTCAGAACGACATTATTCTGTCGCGATCATTGACACTGACGGAACGGAGATCGACGGCTATCGCGCCAGCTTCACGATCGGCAGAGAAACCCCCGACGGCCACGTAATCACTGTCGACATTCATAATGCAGGCGCCCCCGACAACAAGGATGACGTAGAGATCAACCTCGGTGCAGTCAGATTCGAGCCATGTGAGTTCTCCACGTATAAATGCGGAGATGATGGATCAAAAAAAGTTCCGACGCCGGAGCAGATCATGGCCGCGGCTTTCACACAGAATTGTACGGTCAAAATCGTAAGTGAATCCGGCGAATACAGCATCGTAATAGCCTCGCCCATGCTCAAAGAAGGCGAGGCTGGCGAGGAAATCGACGATGACGAAGCCAAGAAGATCTTCGGCGAAGACCGGTAGGCACGTCCAGGACATCATCCCATCCGCCTACAGACCAGGCGTGAAAAAACCGAAGGCCTTGCGCATCACGCGCAAGGCCTTTTTTCATATGCTCATTTTTCTGCTTGTATGTAACCGACAAGCGTCCCGCTGATGCTCGACCGTTCCGCATTAATCAACTGCTGAGGAGAGACTATTTCGCGACGGCCAGCGCATCATCGAATGCGATCGAGAGCAGCTTTGATGCGCCATCCTTGCCCATGGTGACGCCGTATATCGTGCTCGCTCGGGACATCGTCTCCCTATTGTGCGTGATGAGGATGAGCTGGGAATGCTTTGAGAGCGATTCGATCATGTCTCCATAGCGGCGAGAATTAGCCTCATCAAGCGCGGCATCGGTCTCGTCGAGGATGATAAATGGCGGCGGATTGACCTGAGACATCGCAAAAAGGAGGGCGATCGAAGTCAGGGCGCGCTCGCCACCCGAGAGCATGATGAGGCCCTTTGTCCTCTTGTGAGGCAAGGAAACCTGAATCTCGATTCCTTCCTGGATCTCGACATTGGCATCATCGTCGGCATCATCCGTTCCGTCCTCATCGCCATATGCGGTTGCGGCAATGCTGTCAAAGTCATCATCGGTCACTCCTGCCTTTTTGCGCTTGCGCTTTTCTTCCCTAACCAATTCGAGGCTTGCAGTTCCTCCTCCGAACATCAATTTGAAAAATACGTCGAACTCCTTGTTGATCTTCTCTATGCCATCCTTGAAGAGCTCGCTCAGCTTGCCTGTGAGCTCCGCAATGAGGCCATGAAGGTCCGCGGAACATTTCATAAGATCCTCGAGTTCCTTCATGAGAAAGATGTCGCGCTCCTCGGTCTCCTTGTATTCGCGCATCACGTCCTCCCCTCCCGCACCTCCTGTCTCTTCCAGGCGTATCTTGACCTTTTCGATCATGCGGCGGCGGTCGGTCTGTACCGAACGCGGTTCTGGGATTTCTGATTCAGTGGCGCCAGCTTGAGGGCTGCCGTCTGAATCATGCGCTTCATGGCCATGATCCCGTCGACCATAGTCCAAGGCACCCCTTCCGACGAGCGCTGCAGCCTCCTGTAATTCCTTTTCAAAATCAGCGTGCTCGATGGCGAGCCTCTCCTCTTCGGACTTGAGGCGGGACAGGATGCCATGCAATTCGTTTTGGCGCGACATGATGGTGAGAATGGCCTTCTCCGCCTCGACGTTCTTGTCTTTTTCCTTTTCTATCTCAGAACGAATCGCTGAATATTCGGCACCGAGCGAGGTTTCCTTTTCCCCGAGAATAACGATATCCGATTCGAGAGACTTGATCTTGCCACTGATGCGGGATATGTCAGCCTGCTCCTCATCGATATTCACGTCGCTATGCGAGCTATGCGTCTCTATGAATGCATCGAGCATGGCGCGAATATCGGCCAGGCCTTTTTTCACATATGAGACATCATCGGACTGGGACAAGTCCGCAATGGTTCGATTGACGCGACCGACGGCATCTTCCACTTCCCGAAAATATATCTGCTTGGTATTCGACTCGGTAGCTTCGCGCTTCTTGCGCTCGATGGCCTTGCCCAAAAAAGAAACCTCGCCCTCAAGCCGTCCGATCTCGCGCATCAGCTGGTCCTTGTCAGAGCGGACCCTCCGGAGGGATTGTTCCATCTCGAGAAGCTGGTTCGTCTTGCCTCCGTCATTTGACTGCGTGGCTGCCAATGCCTTTCGATATGCGGCCAATTCCTCGCCGAGTTTTTTCAATTCTTCCGTCGGCGAGTGACTCTCGGCATGAAGTCGCTTTTTTTCATCAGAAAGATATGCCGACTCGCGCGCAAAATACGCCTTGTATTGCTCAGTCAGTTCCAAGCGAAGCTGTTCGGCCTTCTCGATCTTTTCAACTTGCTTTTTGAGGTATTTGAGATGCGGAGCGAGTTCCCTTCTCATGATCTCGATTTCCTTGATATGCTCGCCCGTCTTGCCCAGCTTCTTTTCGCTTTCCTCTTTCTTGTATTGATATACCTTGAGTCCGAGCGCCTCTTCGATCATCTCCTTGCGCTCCCGTGGCTGCGCGGACAAAAGCCGGTCGGCCTCGCCCTGCGAGATGATGTGATGACCCGATGCGCCGATATTCGCATGAGCGAGGAGCTCGGCAACGTCCTTGAGGCGCACGCTCGTGCCATTTATGAAATATTCATTGACGCCATCGCGATGGACGGTTCGTTCGATCATCACCTCGTCAAAATCGATATTGAACATGCGATCGCCATCAGGACCATGTCCATTGGATCCCGCCGCGCTGCCGACGGAATTGTCGAATACGAGCTTGACCGATGCCCGGTTTGCGCGAGGGCTGTCCTTGCCTCCGTTGAAGATGAGGTCTTCGCCCTTCTTTCCTCGCATGGATTTGATCGACTGCTCGCCAAGCACGAATCGGAATGATTCTGCAACATTCGACTTTCCGGAACCGTTTGGTCCCACGATGGCGGTTATGGGGTTGTTGAACACGAGTTCTCCTTTTTTGGCAAAAGACTTGAAGCCGTTTATCTCGAGGGATTTGAGTTGCATGGTCTTGGGAATATGGAAGCGTCGCTTCCCGCGTATCGATCACATGATATCACATTACGACGCGCTTTTATACCCAGGCATGATGCCTGGCAGGGTCATATTTCTTGCCATCGGTAGATTCACGTTTCAGTTTTCGATAACTGGATTTTTTGCCTACCACCCCTTCTTCTCAAGCGCCTTTTCGGCAGCCTTCTGTTCGGCTTCCTGTTTCGAAAGTCCTTCGCCCTGCGCAATCTCGTCTTCGCCGATGAATACTCCGACGGTGAAGATCTTGTTATGATCGGGACCGAATTCCTTGACCAGCTTGTATGACGGAGTGATGCCCGTATGTTCCTGTGCCGCTTCCTGGAACTTGCTCTTGGCATCGATGAATGACTTGTTTGCCACTATGCCTTCGATGAGCGGGAATATGTTTGCCGCGATGAATTTTTCTGCCGCATCATAGCCGGCATCGAGATAGATGGCGCCAATGAATGCCTCGAACGTATTGGCGAGGATAAATTGCCTTGCGCGTCCAGTATCCTTTGCCTCTCCCTTTGAGAGCAAGAGGAATGCGTTCATGCCGAGCCGCGTCGCTGCATCCGAAAGAGTATTCGTATTCACGAGCGATGATCGGTATGCGGTGAGGTCACCTTCGTTCTTGCTTGGGAATTTCTTGTACAAGAAATGCGTCACCACGAGCTCCAGGACCGCGTCTCCGAGAAATTCCAAACGCTCGTTATGTTCCATGCCCGTACCGCGATGCTCGTTCAGATATGAACGATGCGTAAAAGCCTGCCTGAGCAGGTCCTTGTTCGCGAACGTGATGGTGGTGCTTTGCTCGAATACTTCGAAATTCATTGTTCTGTTGAAAGCCGTCCAGGGCCGAAATATGGGCCTGGAGAGGCATAAATTGATATATGCCAAACGATACCACGGATTGCCCGGATTGCCCAGCAAGAGGATGTCTATGGGCAAATCCGCCAATATACTATGGACATATTATGTAATCATGATATAATGATCTACGGTATTTCGATGCGCTAGCAATCGCGACAGAGTGCATAGCGTATCGAACCTCAGCACAATCACACAGACAACAAAACACCCAGCGACATGAGCACGCAGACAAAAAGGAAAACGACTGCCAAGAAAACGCAATCACCCGCCACCGCCGACAGGTTGAAGCCTCTCCGCGGCATTCAGCGCTGTCCGGTATGGCAACTCAGTCGAGGGACTTGGTATCGTCCCGTTAGCATCCCGTTCAATAAAGCCGTGCAACGCCGGAATTTCTGCAAAATTCTGAGCGTCAGCCCCAGTACGGGAGCGCACCACGAAGTCACCGTCCGCGACATGGACGGAAAACAGCACAAGGTCCCTTCAGACCTGTATGTACGCCCGTACGTTCTTCAAGGCGCCTGACGAGACAGCGGCCGACACGGCCCGCCCGACTGGTATACACCAAAAACAACGACCGCCTGTCCCTGTGGGATGGCGGTCGTATTTTTTATGCCGTAGCTGATTTTTCATCCTCGGCTGCCTTCACGAGAATTTGAACTGCCTTGGTTATGATGGGCAGCATGTCATTATAAAAATTCAATCCCACGATCTCCCTGATCGGGAACCACTTGGCATCGGTAAGGCCTCCTGAAGGACCGAGCGTAAGCGGTCCATATTCGGCGCGAGCGAGAAAATACGTAACCTGCTTCCTGATCTTCCCTTCTTCCGGATGAGAGGCCACGTATTCGTTGAATGCGAGTTCCGACTCGATCGTTATGTCGATGCCCATCTCTTCCTTGATCTCGCGAATGGTGCCATCCTGCATGCTCTCGCCATCTTCGAGCTTTCCCTTGGACAGAGTCCAATGCCCGAATACGTCATGAACCAGAGCGAGATATATGCCGCCCTCATGCTTGGCGTATACGACGGCTCCGCCCAGTTTCTTGATCGGCATCTCCTCAAACGGCACGTCGCGCTTGCGCTTCTTTGCCTCGGTAGTCTCGTCCTTGCCTGGTTCGCCGAGCTCCTTGTATACGGCACCCAATACGCCGTTCACGAATTTTCCAGAAGTCTCCCCTCCGAATGTCTTTGCGAGTTCGATAGCCTCGTTGATTGCCACTTTTGCAGGAACTTCCTTGCGATCAGCGAAGAGCAATTCGTACAAGCCGAGACGAAGGACATTGCGATCGACATTGGCAATCTTTGCGATAGGCCATTCCGGCGCTGCTTTTTCTATGATCATGTCCAAATCGCTTCGCTTCTTGAGAACGCCATCGGCAAGCTTGATAGCAAAAGCGGCATCGCCCAAGCCAGGTGCGAATTCGGCGGCATTGCGGGCCACGACGTCAGGAATGGTATTTTCGTTAAGACCCCGAAAATCCCACTCGAAAAGAGATTGGAGGACTATTGAGCGAGCGAGGTGTCGATTTGCCATGAAGGTATGTGGATGTTGGTAAGAACTTGGTTGAAACGTTCTGGCTATGCCAGGCTATGTGCGTGAATTTGTATGTGCACTTATATCGTAAACAAAAAAACCCCGGCATGCAAGTGGCATGCCAAGGCTTTTATGAACATGTCGAGATCCGGTCTTTCCGTGGTCGGTACTCTCAACGTTCGAGAATCCGGAAAGCGTCGTATGCCGGCTGATTATTTCGCTGACTTTTTCTCCTTCTTGACCGCCTTCTTGCCTGCTTTCTTCGCAAGCTTGAGAGCGTCTACACCCTTGTAAAATCCGCAGTTCGGGCATGCTCGATGCTTCTGTGCAGGCATTCCGCACTTTTCACAGAGAACAGAGCCAACGCTGTCTAGCGCATGATGACTTCGGCGGTTCCGAGTGTGACCTCGGGTATGTCGCATGTGATTAACCATATAGGGGGCTATTATACATGGTTTTTCAAGTTGGGCAAGCAGCAGTTTCCGTGTTTTCCGGACAGCAGAAAAGGGTCCGGGGATAAATCCCTGGACCCTCCGATTGTTGCGGCTTCTATCTCCGCTTGTGGCGTCCGCCTCCTTTTCGACGACCGTGGCCGCCGGAACCGGAATGTGTCTTGTCAGAATGAACCTTGTGGTTCTTCCTGCCAAAGACGCCTTCCTCCCAGCTCTCGGACTTGCACCGAATGCTGCGGTTGTCGCCAGAACCAGATTTGATAATGGTTTGGCGACGGGTTTTTGTCTTTCCCGATTTATGGTCGGTTGTTGACCTCTGGCGGACCTTTTTGTCACCCAGGCCGAAGAGCGATCTCAGAAACGACATATGTTTTTTCGGTTGATGATGTTTCAGGATTCGCAGTTTCGCCTGTCCCGGGACAACTCTTCGGTGCCGCCGAAAAAGATGCCTGGCTTCTCTCGCTCGCGGATGACTTCCACATGCTTAGTATCGGGACTAAACCAACCCGGGTCAACCTCGACGACGCGAGTAATTAGGGTAGCCCCAGGATTCTCAGGATCGGCTTCCCGTTGGTGGTGCAGAGTTTTTCTTTCAGTGAACAGTGGCATAACGGTGGGTGGTTTTGGTTTGGGTGGGATGTGTTGGTAGAATCTCGGTCATGGTCACATCTCGACATAGATCAGGATTCTGCCTTAACGATACATAAGTACTGAATATCCGTCAATACCCGTATATATGAATAAGGTGAGATATGATTTCAGTTGAATTTTCGGCAAAAGCTCCGCCTATGCATATCCGAGAGGCCGTGCCGCAGAATAGCCTGCCTATGCGCCAGGGTCCCATACCCCTTATGCCGCTCGAAGCCATATGCGGCATGCGTTCGGGCAATGCGCTTCATATATGCGTCCCTATGGACCTTCGCCAATATCGATGCGAACGAAATAACCGGAAACAGCATATCGCCCTTTATGTGAGTTTCCTGAAATATGAATTCCGACGGAGCCTTCAGTCCTCCATCAAGCATGACGAGGCATTCTGACGGATTGATGCCATGGGTTTTCTCCAGGTCATGCAAGCAATCGCGAAGCAGGTCATTGATGCGGACCGCGATTCCTTTGGCATCGATCTGTCGAGCGGTCGCGTTTTTGATCTTGAAAAAAATATCCGCATGCGACAATGCCCGAGCGCGGATGATATCATTCCATGCTTCCCTGTCCTTTTCTGTCAGACCTTTCGAATCGGTGAGTCCCTTCATATGTCGCTCTGACATTTCTTTCACGAGGGATTTCGATTTCTTGTCGAGCGTTCCTTTGATCCGAATCGCGCATGCGCATACGGTCACAGGGCCGGCCAAAGGACCCCGTCCGACCTCGTCGATGCCGATCAGATACCGGATGCCCTCATATTGAGCACAGCCTTCATATCGTGCGCCGCCGTCAGGCTTTGCGAGGAGTTTCGTGGCGAGAGATCGCGTTTTTTTATTCTTCATATCCTTTTCATATATTAGACAATGGAAACCATCAACATAGTACCTTAAGAATCGATCAAATATTTGCTACTATCATATCAAATGGCAGACGCTCAAAAAGACATCAAAAAAGGCGATGCTCCGGCGGGTGCGGAAATCGTCAAATCCCCGTTCGTCCACCTCCACGTGCATAGCCATTACAGCCTTCTCCAGGCATTGCCAAAAGTCGACGAACTGGTGAAAAAGGCAAAAAAGTTCGGAATGGACGCAGTCGCGCTTACCGACAATGGCAACCTGTACGGCGCCATCGAATTTTTCAAGGATTGCGACAAGCAGGGCATCAAGGGAATCATTGGCGTCGACTTTTTCGTGGCCGCCAGAACGCGTCATGACAAGGAACCGCGCATCGACAATAGGACGAAAAAGCTCGTCCTCCTCGCCGAGAACCTCGAAGGATATTACAACCTCGTTCAGCTTGTCACGAAATCGAACCTCGAAGGGTATTATTATCGGCCTCGCATCGATCGAGAGCTCATCGAACAGCACAAGGCAGGACTGATAGCCATCCTTCCGTCATTCGGAGGCGAGGTCGCGAACGCGATCAGGACAAGCAATGCGGACGAGGCGCGACAATTCATCGAGTATTACAAAGGAGTGTTCAATGACGGCCTGGATGCCGCACAGGCTGCAGATCCGGCGACAGCGAGGCTGTTTGTCGAGATAACGAGACATGAGGATATCGAGGACCATGACCAGGCGATGGCACGATGCGCGGAAATGGCGACTGAGATGCACGTGCCGCTCATTGCAGCCCAGAACGTTTTTTATATAAACAAGGACGACAAGAAGGCTCGCACCACCCTGCTCTCCGTGCAGAAATTCGGCACCGGACCGGTCGAGGACGATGAGGGCGATTTTTCTTTCCTATCCGTCGAGGAGATACAGAAGCTATTCGCCGACATGCCTCAGGCGATCGCGAATACGCGAATCATCGCTGACCGATGCAATGTGAAAGTAAAGCTCGGCGACTGGGTATTCCCGAAGCTCGATATCGATACCTCGAAGATCCAACGTGAAATAGCGGAAGAAGGACCGTACAAGGACAAGCCATATGATGCCGAATTGCGCAGGCTCGTATACGAAGGATTTGAAAAAAGAGGCGTCGAGAAGACGGAATTATACGTGAAGCGCGCGGAATACGAGCTCGAGGTCATTCGCAATAAGGGATATGCGCCATACTTCCTGGTGGTTGCCGACCTATTGCGCTTTTCAAAAGCAAACAAGATCCTGTCGAACATTCGAGGATCGGTATCCGGTTCCCTCGTGACATTTCTCTCCGGAATCACGAATATCAATCCGATCGAATACACCATTCCGTTCGAACGATTCCTGAACCCGGACCGACCGTCTGCTCCCGATATCGACATGGACTATGCCGATAATCGTCGCGACGAGGTCGTCGAATACGCGCGACAAAAATACGGACGAGACAAGGTGGCCCAGATCGGTACGTTCGGTACCATGGCCGCAAGAGGATCGGTGCGCGACGTGACGCGCGCGCTTGGCTTTCACGTATCCGTAGGTGACAGGATTGCGAAGATGATCCCCATGGGAAAACAGGGGTTCCCCATGACGATAGACCTTGCCCTCGAGCAGGTTCCCGAACTGAAGGAAATATACGACAATGAGGCTGACATAAAGCGCATCATCGACATGGCAAAGAAGATCGAAGGCTGTGCGCGACATATCTCCGTGCATGCGGCAGGAGTCGTCATTTCCCCTACCGAGATCACGAACTATACCCCTCTTCAGTACGATACCAAGGGAGAGCAGAAGGTTATCACGCAATACGATATGTATTCGATCGAGGATGCGGGACTTCTCAAATTCGACTTCCTGGGACTCAAGAACCTGTCCATCATCGCCGACACGCTCGACCTGATCGAGAAACGGCATGGCTTTTATCTTGATCTGGACGTGCTCGACCTCAATGACAAAAAGACGTACGAGATGCTCCAGCGTGGCGATACCGAAGACCTGTTCCAGCTAAACGGCGACGGCATGACGCGATTTCTCAAGGAATTGAAGCCGACGAATATCCACGACATCAATGCGATGGTTGCCTTGTATCGACCGGGACCTTTGCAATTCATTCCCGATTACATCGCGCGAAAGCACGATGCCTCAAAGATCCCCGAGATGGACCCCGACATCTATCGAATCCTCGAATCGACATTCGGCGTACTCGTATATCAGGACGACCTCCTCATGATGGCGCATCTTCTTGCCGGATATACCTGGGGCGAAGTCGACAAGTTCCGAAAGGCGGTAGGAAAGAAAATCCCCGAAGAGATGGCATTGCAAAAAGAAAAATTCATCAAGGGGTGCATCGCCCATAGCGGCTGGACGCAGGAGCGTGGAGACGAAGTATGGAAATGGATCGAGCCATTCGCTTCATACGGATTCAACAAGGCCCATTCCGTATCCTATGGCCGCGTGGCATACATTACCGCATATCTGAAGGCGAACTATCTGCCGGAATACATGAGCTCGGTGCTCACCCACGAATCAAACGACATCGAGAAGATCGCGGTATCCGTGCGCGAATGCGAACGCCTCGGCGTGGCTGTCTTGCCGCCGGACATCAATGAGAGCTTTACGATGTTCACCGTAGTCGACCAGATGGTCAAGGAAGAAATCACGGATCCCATCTCGGGAGAAAAGATCGTGACGGAAGCAAAGAAGCCTACCATCAGATTCGGTCTCAATTGCATCAAGAATTTTGGCGAAGGAATCGCTGCCGCAATAATCGGAGAGCGCGAGGCTCATGGCAAATTCAAGAACCTTGAGGATTTTCTCCTGCGCATCCGTGACAAGAACCTGAACAAGAAATCGCTCGAATCCCTCATCAAGGCCGGAGCGCTCGATGCTTTTGAGGATCGTGGCATCATGATGCACAATCTCGAATCGCTATTGCATTTCAACAAGGAGCAGCAAAAGAACCTTGCGGGCCAGGTTTCCCTATTCTCCGGACTGATGGATGCCGCGACAGGATCGGCAGTCGACGGACTCCGACTTGTGCAGCAAGGCAAGGTGGACAAGAGCGTGGAGCTCGCCTGGGAAAAGGAATTGATCGGCCTCTTCGTATCAGGGCATCCGCTCGACAAATACAAGCACATATTCGAAAAGCGAGAAGAAAATCTCGAGCGCATAAAGCGCCAGATCATCGAGGAAGGAGACAAATACAGCGAGGCGAATGCGAAAGAAAAGACGGTCAAGGGCAAGAACGGCGCGTCATTCGTCGTAAAGGAGACATTCTCTCGCGCGGTCATAGCGGCAGGCATCATCGAGGAGATCAAGGAAATTCCGACGAAAAAAGATCCGACGCAGAAATTGCTTTTCATGAAGGTTGCCGATTTCAGCGGATCAATGGAGATGGTGGTTTTCCCGAAGACATACGAACAATTCAAGTCCGTATTGCTGCCTGATACATGTGTCGTCATGCGCGCAAAGACATCGTTCCGCAACGAAAGTCCGAGCCTCATACTCGAGAGCGTCAGGGTCTTGTCTTAGACACATGCCAAAAGAAAATCCGCCGGCGCCCCAAGGGGCGCCGGCGGCGTATTTCGTTAGATATTTCATTCGCTATCACGATGCAAATTCGTGATCGCCCTCGAACAGCAGTTCTTTCTTTTCTGAAAACCGCAATGATGACCGATGCGAATGTCCGTCCATGACGAATTGCATGTTCGCTCCGGGCATCAGCACAAAGATCTGCTCCCCTGCCTCATGCCTGCCAGCCTGACCTTGCACGAACATGCAGGACGATTTCGGATATCGACGCACGGTAGAACAGCAAAC
>JACCDM010370706.1_pt1 | contig 49671 bp, 49 predicted proteins | sample 7445851 | NCBI WGS metagenome assembly JACCDM01 (sample SAMN15323438, study PRJNA562643) | freshwater metagenome | isolation source: river surface water | place: USA:Blue River Watershed | collected 2017-08-16
CAAGCGAAAAAACGTCAAATTGGATCAAAGAAATCAACAAATCAGCGAAAGCAATTAATGCGATTTGGGCTGTTTTAGGAACAGAACCAAATATTGATGCAGATTTAAATACTATTTCTGAACAAAATGAAGATTTAGTAGTTGTATTTCAAAATTAGATTGTAAGTAGTTTTCATAGTTAAATAGGTTTAGAGGTAATCAAAAAAGGTGCTGTTTTTAACGGCACCTTTTTTATTTTTTTTGCACTAAACTCATATTATTTCAAGAAACCACCTATATTTGTATAAATTTTCATAGTTAAATAGGTTTAGAGGTTAAACAAATAAGGCCAGAAGTTTCTTCTGGCCTTATTTTTATTTAATGTCAGTACGAGATCTAACTTATCGTCGCTCCATTCCAAACAGACTTGCTCGGCTCGATGAACGCAAGACTGCCATCTGCATCTTCTGCCATCAAGATCATCCCTTCACTTTCTTGACCCATTATCTTTCGAGGCGCTAAATTGGCTAAGAAACTAACTTGCTTTCCCACGACGGCTGCTGGCTCAAAATGTTCCGCAATACCACTTAAAATGGTACGGTCTTTGATACCGTCATTGACGGTCAACTTTAATAACTTCTTACTTTTTTCTACCTTTTCGGCTGCAGTGATTTGACCGATTCGGATATCCATCTTCGCAAACGAATCAAAATCGATCGTTTCTTTCACTGGCGCTACTTGCTTACTAGCTAATTCCATGTGTGCTTTGGTTGCTTTTAACTTATCTACTTGTGCTTGAATAACATCGTCCTCTAGTTTCTCAAACAACAAACCTGGATTGGTAAGTTTTTGACCTGCAGGAATCAATTCAAAATTTCCGATGGCCGACCAATCTGCGTCCGCCAAACCAAGGGCTGTTCGAAGTCGAGCTGCTGTAAACGGGATAAACGGTTCAAGTGCTAAAGACGCATGCGCCACCAGTTGTACCGCGTAATTCAAGACGGTACCCGCTTTGGCACGATCTTCTTTAATAATTTTCCATGGCTCCGCATCAGCTAAATACTTATTTCCAATGCGTGCAATCTCCATCGCAAATACCAAGGCATCTCTAAATTTATAGGTCGCCAAAGCCTGATCTAGTTTGCCAGGAATCTCAGCCAAGGCCGCAATCACATCAGCCTCTAGGCCCGTTCCAGCAGCTTTTTTAGGTACAATGCCTTCAAAATTCTTATCGATCAACACGAAAGCGCGATTCACAAAATTGCCTAAAATGGCAACAAGCTCTGAGTTATTCTTTGTTTGAAAGTCTGCCCATGTAAAATCAGCGTCCTTCGTTTCTGGACTGGAAGCAGTCAATGCATACCGCAAGACATCTTGCTTGCCTGGAAACTCTTGCAGATATTCATGCAACCATACCGCCCAATTGCGTGAGGTTGAAATCTTATCCCCTTCCAAATTCATAAACTCATTCGCAGGCACTTGATCTGCTAATTGGTACCCGCCATGCGCCATGCACATCGCCGGAAAAATCAAGCAATGAAATACAATATTGTCCTTTCCGATAAAATGAACAATCCGACTATCCTCCGCTTTCCACCATGTCTCCCAATCAGCGGTCAGTTGGCTCGTCATCGACACATACCCAATAGGCGCATCAAACCAAACGTACAACACTTTCCCCTCCGTATCAGGCAAAGGAATAGGTACACCCCAGCTTAAGTCACGCGTCATCGCACGCGGGCGCAACCCATCTTGCAGCCATGATTTAACCTGACCACTCACATTCGACTTCCATTCAGGATGGGAGTTTACATATTTTTCCAACTCGCCTTGCCATTGATCCAAGGGCAAAAACCAGTTTTTAGTCTCTTTTAAAACAGGAGAAGCACCACTTAGGGTAGATTTTGGATTGATCAATTCCGTGGGTGACAAGGCCGACCCACATTTTTCACATTGATCTCCATAGGCTCCAGGCTGTTGGCATTTAGGGCAATCCCCCGTGATGTACCGATCCGCCAAAAACTGGTCTGCCGCCTCATCAAAATACTGCTCAGTTACCTCCTCAATAAACTTTCCATCTTGGTAAAGCTTCAAGAAAAAATCCTGAGACATCTTGTGATGTGCTGGATCGGACGTCCGACCATAGATATCAAATGAAATTCCAAATTCCTCAAAAGAGGCTTTAATCTCCTTGTAATAATGATCTACTACTTGTTGGGGCGTTTTCCCCTCCTTTTGCGCCTTAATCGTGATCGGCACCCCATGCTCATCCGTTCCGGAAACAAAAATTACATCCTGTTTCTTCAGTCGTAAGTACCGAACATAGATATCTGCAGGTAAATAACAGCCCGCCAAATGACCAATATGAATAGGGCCATTGGCATAAATCAAGGCCGCAGTGACTGTAGTCCGCGCAAAATCCGACATAATTCGTAGTAAAATGAATTGCAAAAATAAGTAAAAATACCTAACGAAAATTTAGAAAGACCACTTGCATCTTCAAAATTATAAGTGTACATTTGCACACAATTTAATTCAAACGAGAAAAATACATGTTAATTATTTCAATTAAAGAGAACGAGTCAATTGATAAAGCCCTTAAGCGCTTTAAGAAAAAGTTTGAAAAAACGGGTGTAGTTAAGGAATTGCGTAGAAGATCCGCTTTTGAAAAACCTTCGATTTCTCGTCGCAAGGAAATGATTCGTGCTGCTTACAAGCAAATCACATACGGAAACGTAAACAACTAGTTTACCAAACTCCGAGAAATTGACTACTTTCGAGATATGAATCTGGAAGTAGTCAATTTTTTTTTGGTCCATCTGACCGTTGAGCGCAGACTCAGTAAACATACAACCAGCGCTTATTCTACTGACCTTCAGCAATTTTGTGCCTTTTTGGCGACCGAGTACCCTGAGATTTCCTTGGCTGCTGTCCGGCCAGCCATGGTGCGCGCTTGGCTAGCTACGCTGGCAGATGATGAGATTCAAAATCGATCTATCAACCGAAAATTAGCCTCCCTCCGCACCTTATTCAAATTCATGCTCCGCAGAGGAGACATTACCGAAAATCCCATGCTAGCCATCCGCATGGTCAAAACCCGTAAAAGCCTTCCCCATTTTATCCGTGAGTCCGAAATGGCTCCTTTATTAGGTGATTTACAAACGGATGTATCCTCCTTCTCAGATGCACGCGATCAATTGGTCTTGTTTCTTTTATACGGAACAGGCATGCGTTTGGCAGAATTAATCGACCTTCGAACCGATCAAATCAATCTTTCAGCCAAAACACTACGCGTAATCGGCAAGCGCAACAAGGAACGTATCATTCCCATTCCTGACATGCTAGTGCAATTAATACGGCGATACCAGGAGATGAATACGTTTTTAAGTGATTTTTTAATTCTCACCGACAAGGGTGAGCGGGTATATCCGATGTTTATTCAGCGCTTGGTGAAGAAACAATTGGGGGAAATAAGTACCTCGGAAAAACTATCGCCGCATATCTTACGGCATAGTTACGCGACCCATTTACTGAATCGCGGTGCCGATTTAAATGCCATCAAAGAATTACTAGGCCATGCAAATTTGGCAGCAACCCAAGTGTACACACACAATTCGATGGAAAAATTAAAAGAGATCTACAAACAAGCCCACCCAAAAGCCTAACGAATCATGGGGCCTTGTTGGTTTATTTCCGACACATATTCCTCCGTACCGATACCCACGGCATGAAATCCAGCCGCCATGGCAGCAGCCACACGGGTAGCCGTTTCCTTCCCTTTGGACAATGCAAATAATGATGGACCAGAGCCGGATATCGAACATCCTAACGCACCAGCTTCCAATGCTGCCGTTTTAACCACATCAAACTGTGGGATTAAGATCGAACGCGCAGGTTCAATGATCACATCCACTAAGGACCGACCGATCAAATCATAATCGGGAAGCAACAATCCAGCCACTAAACCAGCCACATTTCCCATTTGGGTAATGGTTTTATGCAAAGTGATTTCACGCTCCAAAATTCGGCGCGCATCTTTGGTATTCACCTCAATTTGCGGATGCACAATACTGGCATACAAATCTGAGGGAGTTGGAATTTGAATAATATCCAGCGGATCATAGCTACGAATGACAACAAATCCACCTAATAAACTGGGACCCACATTATCCGCATGTGCCGATCCACACGCCACTCGCTCGCCTTCCATGGCGAAAGGCAAGAGTTCTTTTTGGCTTAGGGGCTTACCCATTAATTCATTTGCGGCAAAAACACCTGCCACGGCAGATGCCGCCGAAGAACCTAAGCCGGATCCCAATGGCATGTCCTTGTGAAGTGACAATTCAAACCCCTGATCCGGTTGGCCTATGTAGTCTAAATACGTACTAATGGCAATGCCTGCTGTATTTTTGGATACTTCCTTGGGTAGCCGACCGTCATCCCCCGTAATCTCGTTGATGCGAATACCGGGTACATTCGATTTAGTCAAGACCACCTCATCGCCTGGGTGATTCACCGCAAATCCGAAGATATCGAATCCACAAGCTACATTGGCGACCGTCGCCGGGGCATATACACGTATACTTTCCATATTAAGACAAGTAGCTACCGATGGATACAATGTCAGCAAATACGCCTGAAGCGGTCACCTCAGCACCAGCACCTGGACCTTTAATGACTAAGGGACGGTCATGGTAGCGTTTGGTTGTAAACGCAATGACATTGTCTGCCCCATCCATTTGATAAAATGGATGATCCGAACCGACTGCGCGCAAGCCAATCGTAATTTTTTGATTCTCTAGTTTGGCGATGTATCGTAGCACCTTTTGTTCCGCATAAGCCGAATTGACCAAATTCTCAAAGTGTGTATTTGCCTTCGCTAATTCGTCAAAAAAAGCATCGACGGTAGGAGCTTCTTCACACGCAGGAGGAATGATTTTTTCGATGGTAATGTCACTAAATTCAAGTTTCATCCCAATTTCACGGCTCAAGATCAAAATTTTACGTGCCACATCCATCCCGCTTAAATCCTCGCGCGGATCTGGCTCCGTATACCCCTTTTCTTTTGCCTCTTGCAAAACCGCGGCAAATGATTTACCCGGCACAAACTGGTTAAACAAAAAGGATAAGGTACCCGATAAAATTCCTTCAATTTTCTCGAAACGATCTCCCGAGGCAATTAAGCCTTGCAAGGTATTAATGACCGGTAGTCCCGCCCCCACATTCGTTTCGTACATAAACTTAACTCCCTTCTTCAAGGCTGTTTGATGCAAAGCGGCGTACTGATCGTATGGACCCGAATTTGCAACTTTGTTCGGTGTGACCACAGAAACATTCGCCTCAAAAAGACCTAAGAAATAGGCATGAATTTCCTTACTAGCCGTGCAATCCGCAAAAATCGAATTAGGCAAATTCAAAGTCTTCACCTGGTCGACAAATGCCGGTAAAGAACTAGCTTCTCCAGCTGTATCGAGCAAATGCAAGGCATCTGTCATGGAAATTCCCGCCTTGTCAACATATTGTTTTCGCGAATTCGCGATACCCACGAGCTTTATGCGTAATCCCTTGAATTTCTCTAGATAGCGCTCTTGGCCAACCAACTGATTAAGAAGTGTTTTACCAATCAACCCGGTACCCACTAAATACAAATTCAAGGTTTTTATCTGCGAGAAAAAGAAGGTTTCATGAATAACATTCAAGGCCTTGGATAAGTCCTTCTTCTCGATCACAACGGATATATTCAACTCAGAAGAACCTTGCGCTGTGGCAACGATGTTGATGCCATTTTTCCCCAACACCGAGAATAAACGACCACTAACACCCGTATGCTTGCGCATGCCTTCACCTACGATGGCAATCACCGACAAATCTTGCTGAATATCAATTCCTTCTATATCCCCCGATTCGATCGCTTGGGCGAACTCTTTGGCTAAGATTTTATCCACCTTGGAAGCTACCTGTGGATCAATGGCAAAACAAATCGAATGCTCAGACGAAGCTTGTGATATCAATACCACCGAAATTTTTTCTTTCGCTAAAACGGTAAATAACTTCGCGGATACCCCGGCTACCCCGATCATACCCGAACCTTGTACATTGACCAAGGCTAACGAATCGATCGAACTTATACCCGTAATGATATAGGGACTTTCCGTAGGTTCTTTCGAAATAACTGTACCCGAAAACTGGCGATTAAACGTGTTTAGTACACGAATGGGTATATTCTTCGCAAATGCGGGTTGCAACGATGGTGGATAAATTACTTGTGCACCAAAATGCGTTAACTCCATCGCTTCTGCATACGATATGGAAGGAATTGTAAAGGCCGCCCCCACTTTTCGTGGATCCGCCGTCATCATGCCATCTACATCAGTCCAGATCTCTATTTCATGAACACCTAACGCAGCACCTAAAATAGAGGCTGTATAATCTGAGCCTCCCCGACCTAAAGTAGTAGTTTCTCCTTGCTCATTGGAAGCAATAAAGCCTGTAATTAGGGCTATTTGCGTGTCAGACTCCTTGAAAAATGCTTGAATTAAGTCGCGCGTCTTTTCAAAATTTACGTCCGCCTTCCCAAATTGCGCATTTGTCTTAATTAAATTACGCGCATCCACATAGACTACAGGAATACCTCGCTGGGTTAAAATAGCCGTAATTAGGGCCGTGGAAAGACGCTCCCCGAAACTCACGAGTAAATCCGAGGTCTTGGGTGAAATTTCTTTGATTAAGTCAATCCCTTTCAATACATCGCGTAATTCGTTCACCAACGTGCGAATTTGAGCAATGACTTGTGACTGACCCGTAACTGGAATAAAATGCTTAATTATTTCAAAATGCCGATTCTCAATTTGTTCGATTAGCGTATGATCCGACTTTTGCTTACCCGCCGCTGCGGCACCCGCCTCCAATAAGGCATTGGTAACACCACTCATGGCTGAAAAAACAACGGCAAATTTGGAATTTAACTGGTGATTGGCTTCGATAATTGCCAATACTGATTCGATACTTTCAACGCTCCCACAACTGGTCCCACCGAATTTTAAGATTTTTTCCATTAGAAAAGAAAACAAATTGATCCTTAGCTCTACAAACAGCTAAGTAAAGTCTACAAATATACTAGTTTAGGCCGTATTTTACCTAAGAACACGATGGCCTTTATGTTTTCTTTTCGAAACTTTCTGATAATTCTCGGATATAACCGAAATATTTCCATCGATTTCGAACATCGCTAAATCTACTTGCGCAACATCCTCAATACCATGTTCACGTATGGCAGCGGCTAGTTGCGCACGGGTTAAATCTGCATTTTTTAATCCTGCCGATAATACTTTACCGTGGTACACGAGCATAATTGGCTCTCCTTCAATAACATGGCCAACTTGTGGGAAGTACTGTTCCAGCTTTTTTAACGTGAAATTTGCTAGAAATAGAGCGAAAGCAGCCACTAAGCCACCTGACAAAGTTGAATCGCTCCCCACCATCGCATTTTGCACCGCATTTGAAATCAACAGGATAAAAACCAAGTCCACGACAGATAGTTGCGCAAATTCCTTTTTCCCAAAAAGTCGAATAGCCGCCACGATGAAAACGTAGACGGCTATTGATTTGAGGGCTATGATTCCAAAGCCTTCCATAATTTCTATTTTTTCTTTTCAGCAGCCATCACCATAGAAAGGTTGTTTTTAGCTGCTAAATCATATACATCAGTTAAATCTTGAACAGAGCGTGATTTGTCAATTGAGATAATCAATGAATTTGCTTTCTTCGTTTTCAAAATTTCCTTCAGTTGCGCATCTACCTGTTCTAACTGAAATGCTTGTGTATTTCCATCAATAAAAAAGTTATTGCTAGAATCAACTGAAACTCGAATAGATTCCACCACCGGAGGAGTTACTTTCGTAGAGTCAGCCTTTGGCAATAACAGACGAATGGCATCTGGTGAAGCCAAGGTCGATATCATCAGGAAAAACATTAAGAGGAAAAACAAAATATCAGCCAATGCGCCTGTTTCAACCTCCGATGCTTCTCTTTCGCGCTTTCTAAAATTCATAAGTCAATTATTTTTTATTCGCTGGCTTGTGTAACAAGTCAATAAAATCCATCGCCACAATCTCCATTTTGTTAATCGAACGATCAATCATCGTTGTCAATAACGTATACATGACATACGCAATGATACCCACAATCAAACCAGACGCTGACGTCACCATCTTCTCGTAAATACCAGATGCAATCGTTGAAATTTCAATTTTATTCGAAGTAGAAATATTGTGAAACGTACGAATCATACCCGTTACCGTTCCCAAAAATCCGAACATCGGAGCAATACGAGCAATCGAACTTAGGATACCTAAGTTCTTCTCCATATTATAAATTTCCAACTTAGCCTTATTCTCAATCGCACCTTCAATCTCACGAATTGGAGAACCCAAACGACCTAAGCCACGCTCCAATAAATTAGCAATCGGAAACTTTGAATTTTTGCAATAAGTAATCGCCCCTTGAATATTACCTGCAAGCAATAATTCGTTTATATTATGTAGGAAATTCTCATCAATGCGAGAGGTCTTGCGTATGTATAAATAACGTTCAATAAACAAAAACAGCGCTACCGAGAACAAGAACAAAATAGGATACATGACATATCCACCTTTTTCTAATAAACTTAGCACTGTAAATTCTTCGACTTGCAAAATTAAATTCAATAGAGAAGACATATAGCTTTGTTGAGATTTTTAATGATAAATAATTAACTTAAAGATGGGCAATAATATTGTACTTTTCAAAAAATATTCCCGTTTTTTATGGCCTCGGCACGTTGGCTAAACCAAAAACCCTCCTTTAGGCTGTTGGCCGACATCCACATCTCCTGCATACCGAAATGAGACAATATGCGGTCTACCAATAGATTAGCATACGGAAAAATTCCAGCTCTGAAGGCACGCATCCCTGGATAGCGTGTTCGATCATCGGGATCCAAGCCTTCAATCTCCTCTTTCACGTGGTAAAAATAAGGTATGTCCAATCGATGAGCTTGTGCTTGCTCGCCCTCCCCTTTCTGCGCGCATTCAATTTGCCACATCGTTTCAAAGGCCCCTGCGGCACCTACCAGTACCTTAGGCGCTTTTTCACAAGCAGCATATAATGGTGCTAGATGTTCGTCTATATAGGCTTCACAGGCATCTCGCACTGCTAAATCGAAAAAATCAGCCCGATTGAACAAAGACCTCAACTTCAATCCCCCTAATTCTAAACTTGTTTTGAAGAGCACTTCATCTCCTGTAAACAAAATAAATTCAACACTTCCTCCACCTATATCCATTAGGAGCGTTGGGTGCTCCCACGGCCTAGGCAATGAATGATATACTCCTTCAAAAATCAATTCCGCCTCTCGCAATCCGTCAATTAACTCCACCTGAATACCAAACTCTTGTCGCCAAGAAGACAAAATTTTCTCCCCATTGGATGCATTTCGCAAAATACTCGTACCCAAGGCAGTTACCTCACTGGCAGCACATCCAAAGGATGCAGCTATCTCAACAAACTCCGATAAAACTTCATGTGCTCGGGTGCATGCGTCTGCTTGAATAATCCCTGCTTCCATAGCCCCTTTGCCTAATTGCACGGGGCGTTGAAGATTAGCCAATACCTGTAATGGAGCGTTCGCTTGCGCGCAAGAACCCACCAACAACTGAAAGGTGTTAGTCCCCAAATCGATCACTGCGCGCGTGTAGGCCATCTATTAATTTTTTTGAACAAATTTAGGTCTATTGCGCGTTTATTCTTGAGAAATAAATAATAAATTAGAAGTAATTTCGCTTCAAACCACTTGCCAGTCCCATATGCTAGATCCAGAATACGATGATAACAGGGAAGACATTCAGTCTTCGGTGAAAAGGTTTGAAAAAATGCTCGCGCAAGAAGAGAATTCATTCTTCGATTTAGATACGCTAGAACAAATTGCAGACCACTATTTCATTCAATCTCGATTCGAAGAAGGACTCAAAGCCTGCGATCTTGGTCTTCTGCATTTCCCCTATACCCTGGAACTTATTGTACTGAAAGCACAAATTTTAGGGGAACTTGAACGCGCAGAAGAGGCCATGGAATTGATTGAAAATTCCATTTTACTATTCCCATTGGATACCGATTTGAAATTAGTCAAAGGCTCACTTTTAAGTCATTTAAAACAGCACGAAGCAGCGATTGAACAGTTTTTAGCCGTATTGGAATTCACGGAGGAAAAGGATGAGGTTTATTTTCGCATTGGTTTATGTTATTTAAATTGGCCTAAACCAAGAGAGGCTGTCGACATGTTCAAAAAAGCTTTAGAACATAATGCAGAGAACGAAAGTGCGCTGGTAGAATTAGCCAATGCCCTCGATGAAATCGGAAAAATTGAGGAAAGTATTCCGTTTTATAAGCAGTTTATCGATAATGACCCCTTCTCTTTTACGGCATGGTATAATTTAGGAATTGCGTATTCCAAGCTTAAACAATATGAAAAGGCGATCGATGCCTATGAGTATTCATTGGCGATCGAACCGACGTTTGGATCATCCCTTTTCAACTTGGGAAATACATTTATGAATTTGCAAGAATATGCCAAAGCCGAGGAGGCCTACCGCCTATGCTTACAACATGATGACCCAAATCCCGAATTGTATTGTTGTTTGGGTGCGAGCCTAGAACGTCAGCGCCAATTCGATGACGCCCTCACCTTCTACAAAGAAGCTGTTAAAATAGATCCATTGTGGGATGAAGGATATTATGGACTTGCGGTATGTTTGACGGAATTAGATAAGTGGTTCGAATCACTTCATTTCTTGAAAAAAGCACTGAAATTAAATGAGGCGAATCCGCTTTATTGGACAGGTTTGGCAGATGTAGAAGCCTATTTGGGAAATACCATTTCAGCAGATGAAGCGTATCAAAAATCACTCGAATTAGACTCATTTTTTGCACCAACCTGGGTAAAATGGGCACAATTGCACTATGAGTTAGAGGACTTTGAAAAATCAGCCGATATAATGCTTTCGGCCATCGATGAACTTCCAGAAGAGGCAGAATTGTATTACCGCTCCGCCATTTTTCTAATCAAAGCAGGTCAATTCAAAGAAGCTTTCCATTTTCTAGAAACTGGATTGGTCTTAGATTATGACAAGCACGTTCTCATTTTTGATTATTTCCCAAATCTGGAAACACAGAAGGCTATTTTTAAGTTAATCCAACAATACAAAAAATAAATTCCTTTCGAACACAAAATTAACCATTCATCCAAATCGATGTGAAGAACAAAATCGCTTTGGTAAATTCGCTTCTTATTCAAATTCAACAAAATGAAAAAACTGATTTACACGGGTCTTGCGATCCTACTACTTCAAGGTGCTGCATTTGCGCAACAAAAAGCCAAATCTTTACCTATCCCTGAAAAAGTGACTTCAGCTGAAGGAATCACAGAATACAAATTGGCCAACGGCCTAAAAGTATTGTTGTTTCCAGATCCTTCTAAGCAAACCATCACCGTAAACATTACTTATTTAGTGGGTTCTCGCCACGAAGGATATGGTGAAACAGGAATGTCTCACTTATTAGAACACATGGTGTTCAAAGGAACCAAAGAGAAACACAAAGAAGTAGCCAAAGAAATATCTGACCATGGTGCACAATTTAATGGTACTACCTGGTTAGATCGTACGAATTACTTTGAAACTTTTGCTTCAACGGATGAGAATTTAGATTGGGCATTGGATATGGAAGCTGATCGTATGATCAATTCACGTATCTCTAAAAGTGAATTAGAAACTGAAATGACCGTTGTGCGCAACGAGTTTGAGAGTGGCGAAAATGATCCAGGTAGTGTTTTAATGGAGCGTATCGTATCGACTGCATTCTTGTGGCATAATTATGGAAACTCAACGATTGGTGCTCGTTCTGATATCGAAAAAGTACCTATCGAGAACTTACAGGCTTATTACCGCAAGTATTACCAACCAGACAATGCCGTATTGTTGGTAGCTGGTAAATTTGATCCGGTAAAAACCTTGAAGTTAATCAATGAGAAATTCGGGGTTATTCCACGTCCTGAGCGTGTTTTAACACCTACTTTCACAGCAGAACCTACTCAAGACGGTGAGCGTGAAGTGACATTGCGTCGCGTAGGTGATGTTCAGCAAGTAGGAATGGCATACCACATCCCATCGGGTTTACATCCAGACTTTATTGCCTGTGATGTTTTAGTTGACCTATTAACAGATGCACCGTCAGGTCGTTTGTACAAAGCGTTGATTGACACGAAGAAAGCATCTAGTCAATCGGGCTTTACTTTTCAGTTAAAAGAGCCTGGTTTAGTCTATTTCAGTGCTGAGGTGTTAAAGAACAAATCTATTGATTCAGTTAAAAATATCATGATTGAAACGATTGAGCAGTTTGCGAAAAAAGCACCTACACAAGAGGAAGTAGATCGTATCAAGACAAAGGGCTTAAAAAATATCGAATTGCTATTGAATAACGCACAACGTGTGGGTGTTGGTTTATCTGAATACATCGCACAAGGTGATTGGCGTTTATTGTTTCACACACGAAACCAATTGGAAAAAGTTACTGTTGCTGACATTCAACGTGTCGCTGCGAAGTATTTCAAATCGGCAAATCGTACATCAGGTATCTTTATTCCAACTGAAAAGCCAGATCGTGCTGAGATTCCAGAGGCAAAAGATGCTGCTGAAGTATTAAAAGACTTCAAAGGAAAAGCAGCCGTAGCAGAAGGTGAAGCATTTGATCCATCTCCTAGCAACATCGATGCTCGGACAAAGAATGAAAAGATTGGTGGAATCTCCCTTGCATTATTGCCAAAGAAAACACGTGGAAATTCAGTTTATGCACGTATGACCTTGCGTTTTGGTGATGAAAAATCATTATTGGGAACATCAACTGCTGCTGACTTGGCATCAGATATGTTGACAAAAGGAACGGCAAAACACACACGTCAGCAGTTCCAAGATGAATTGGATAAACTAAAGGCGCGTGTTTCAATTTCAGGTTCGCCTTTCCAAGCGAATGTGTCTATCGAGACAACTCGTGAGAATTTGATACCTGCGATGCAATTAGTGGCAGAGGCTTTAAAACAGCCTGTATTCCCAGCTGATGAATTCGAAAAGTTAAAACAAGAAAATTTAACGCAAATCGAAGCTCAGAAAAGTGATCCACAAGCCAAAGCATCTGAACTTTTAGGACAATGGAGATCAGGTCATTATCCAAAGAATGACGTTCGTTACCAACCGACGATGGCGGAGCAAACTGAAAGATATTCAAATGCAAAATTAGAGGACGCTATTGCCTTCTACAAAGGATTTTACGGAGCTTCAAACGCAACTTTCTCTGTTGTAGGAGATTTCGATGAGGCAGGTGTAAAAGCATTAATTAAATCAGAATTTGCTGATTGGAAATCACCGAAGCCTTTCAAACGTATTGAAGATAAATTCAAAGATGGCATGGGTCAGGTGAAGTCAATTGAAACGCCAGACAAAGCGAATGCATTTTTCTTAGCATATCAGCCTTTGAAAATGTCTGATTCAGATCCAAACTATGCAGCGATGGAATTGAGTAATTACATGCTGGGTGGTGGAAGTGGTTTAAGCTCACGTTTAATGAACCGCATTCGTCAAAAAGATGGTTTATCTTATGGTGTAGGATCTCAGTTTGTAGCCAGTCCACTAGATCAATCAGGCGCATTTATCGGGTATGCCATTTACGCACCTGAAAATGTGGCAAAACTAGAAGCTGCATTCAAAGAGGAAATTGAGAAAGCCCTTAAAGAAGGATTTACTCAAAAAGAAATCGATGAGGCTAAAAAATCTTGGTTGCAATCTAAGCAGGTTACGCGCTCGCAAGACAATGCTTTAGTAGGAACCATAAACTCAAATATCTATTTGGGTAGAAACATGAAATGGTCTGAAGATTTAGAAAATAAAGTTAAAAACTTGACTTCAGATCAAATCACAGAGGCATTGCGCAAGACAGTTGACCTAACTAAGATGTCATTCATCAAAGCAGGTGACTATGAAGGTGCTGCCAAGAAAATGGCAGAAAAAGCAAAGAATACACCGTCTGATACAGGCGCTGTAGGCGGAGCACCGAAGCAATAAAACAAGAAGAGCCGTTCTATGAACGGCTCTTAAATTTACTTTAAAAAGGAGCTTTCAAGTTTGAAAGCTCTTTTTTATTAACAATACTCTTCAAAAACGCCCTCTAAGTGTTGCGCAATTAAGGCAGCCGAACGGCCCTCAATGTGATGACGCTCCACAAAGTGAACTAACTCTCCATCTTTAAACAAAGCGATTGAAGGAGATGAAGGAGGATATGGCAAGGTATACTCACGAGCTTTTTGGGTAGATTCTTGGTCAACTCCTGCAAACACTGTCGCTAGGTTAGTTGGTTTTTTTGCCGAAGCAGAAACAGCAGCTTTCACACCTGGACGGGCTGTGGACGCAGAACATCCACAAACTGAATTGATAAATAATAACGTAGTTCCTGGCTTTGCCATCACGTCTACTACTTCAGCTGCAGATTTCAATTCTTGAAACCCACCTTCAACGATATCCATCCGCATAGGATGTACTAAATGTTCTGGATACATATATTTCTAATTTTTAATTTTTAAAACACACTTACATAAAACCAAGTTCCAACTTAGCCACTTCAGACATCATGTCTTGCGAATAAGGAGGATCAAATGTTAATTCAACGGATACTTCGGCAATACCTTCTACCTCACGGACCGCCTTCTCAATATCCACAGGAATACTTTCCGCCGAAGGACACGAAGGAGATGTTAACGTCATCAAAATGTATACATTGTTGACAGGGAAAATCTTGATTTCATAGATTAATCCGAGTTCATATACATCAACTGGAATTTCGGGGTCATAAACGGTTTTGATCGCTTTGACAACTTCTTCCTTTAATTCTGCTTCCGTCATACTCATATCTGCTTAAGCTAGTGCATTAAATGCTAATGCATAATTCTTCATTTGTTTTACCATAGCTACTAGGCCATTGGAGCGGGTTTGAGCCAAATGCTGACTCATCCCAATCTGATCAATAAAGTATAAATCGGCTTTCATAATCTCCTCGGGAGTATGATTAGACAAGACACGAATCAACATACTGATCATCCCTTTCACAATAATCGCCTCCGAATCAGCCTGAAAAACGACTAAATCACCTTGCTTCTCCGCGTGTAACCAAACCTTGCTTTGGCATCCTTTGATGACATGCTCTTCGGTTTTAAACGAATCTGACATCGGCATTAACTTTTTCCCCAGGTCAATTAAATATTCATATTTATCAGCCCAGTCCTCAAATAGACCGAACTCTTCAATCAATTCATCCTGGGTTTGATTAATCGTGCTCATTCTTAAGATAACATCATTAAACAGCGTTTTAGCGCCTTAACAAATAAATCAATTTCTTCTTTCGTGTTGTAAAACGCAAAGGAAGCGCGGCAGGTTCCGACCAAATCATACCGAGCCATTAAAGGCTGTGCACAATGATGTCCCGTTCGAATAGCCACCCCAAACTTATCAAGTAAGACCCCGATATCCTGTGGATGTACGCCATCAATCACAAAACTAACCACGGCAACTTTTTCAGGTGCCTGCCCCACAATTCGTAAACCATCCAACTGAACTAATTGTTCAGTCGCATAAGCTAGTAAAGCCTTTTCTTGTTCCCAAACTGCATCAGCAGATAAAGATTTCAAATAATCCAATGCAAAGCCAAAGGCATATACATCGGCAATATTAGGCGTTCCTGCTTCAAATTTATAAGGCAATTCATTGTAGGTCGTACCTGAAAAACTTACCTCTTTAATCATCTCACCTCCACCTTGATACGGTGGCATTGATTCTAAAATTTCACGTTTCCCATACAAAACTCCCACGCCTGTAGGTCCAAAAAGTTTATGTGCCGAAAACACAAAGAAATCCATTCCCAGAGCCTGCACGTCGATATCAAAATGCGCGACTGACTGGGCACCATCAATTAGGATCTTAGCACCTACCTGATGCGCCATATCAATCATTTGCTTAATCGGATTGATTGTCCCAATCGCATTAGACACATGATTTACAGCAACTAACTTAACGCGATCAGTCAAAAGCGATTGATAGGCCGCCATATCTAGGACACCTAGATCATCCACAGGTATGACGCGAACCTCAGCCCCAGTCTCCTCTGCAATCATTTGCCAAGGGACAATATTCGAATGGTGTTCTAAATTAGAAACAAGAATTACATCGCCTTGGGTAAAATTGGCGCGCCCATAAGTCTGAGCAACTAAATTAATACCCGCGGTGGTTCCTGATGTGAAAATAATTTGTTCCGTGGAAGGCGCATGTAAAAAGTCTTTCAACTTCGTGCGCGTTAATTCATATCCAGTCGTTGCTCGTTCAGCTAGCGTATGTAATCCACGGTGAATATTCGCATTATCTTGCGTGTAGTAGCGATTCAAGGCATCAATCACCACCTGTGGCTTCTGGGTTGTAGCCGCATTATCAAAATAGACTAAAGGAGCCCCGTTGACCTGTTGGTCCAATACAGGAAAATCCTTCCGAATCTGATTTATATCTAATTTTTCTGCCATGATTACACGCCTAAGGCTTGTTGAATTTTTGCGACAACTCGGCTTGAAATTGATTCTTTCAAGGCAGGAATCTCTACTTTATCGATGACTTGTTGGACAAAGGCCAACATCAACAACGTCTTCGCTGCAGCTTGTGAAATGCCACGCGAACGCATGTAAAACAAGGCTTCATCACTTAATTGACCCGTTGTCGTTCCATGAGAGCACTTAACATCATCCGCCCATATTTCCAATTGGGGCTTCGTGTTCATCGTCGACTTGTCGGAAGCCAATACATTCTTGCAAGATTGGAAGGCATTTGTTTTTTGTGCGTCTGGACGTACAAAAATTTTACCATTGAAAACACCCGTTGAATTTCCCAGTAAAACACCTTTGTATAATTCGTTTGATTCTGAATTCGGCATGCGGTGATCTACAACGGTATGTGAATCTACCAATTGATCATTACCCGGTACATATAAGCCATTCAAATTCGAAACGACTTGTTGGCCATCTACATAAAAATGCAAATTATTACGAATCAAGCCGCCATTCAGTGAAAAAGTGAACATGTCTACGATGCTACTATCTTCTTGATGGATAAATGTGTGGTCGACATGGGTGGTTGATAACCCAAAATCTTGTGTTTTCACACATGTAAAATGAGCATTTTTAGACACCCAAACTTCTTGAACGTAATTTGAAAGTATGTGTTTTGAATCTTCAGATGAGGCTAAATCATCTACCCAGGTTATTTCTGCACCTTCTTCGAGGTACACTAACCATTTAATTTGGATAGCTGAGGCTAAACTAACTGCGGCAAAATAAGAATGTAAGATCGGCTTGGCTAGTTTTACTCCTTTTTTGACCCAAATAACTTGATGTGAACTCGCTAGCGCATCATTTAAATGATAGAGTGTGTTCTGATCTAAAATTGGATTCCGTTGATTGAATTTCGCAATAAAATCAGGGTTTTGAGCTGCAAAAGTGGCAAAATCTAGGTATTCAACACCCGCAGGTAGTGCACCTGTGAGCGAAATTTTTCCATTTTGGGTTTGAATAGAAAATGCATTTTCAATGTCCAATTGGGATGAAGTGCCGGATAACTCTGACGTATTCCAATTCCAATCAATGTCATTGAGTGATTTCAGGGACGTATATTTCCATTCCTCCCACTTGTTGGTGGGAAAACCTTTCGCTAAAAATCGATCTAAGGAAGACTGTTTTTCCTTAGGAAGCGAAATGCTTACTAATGTATCTGTTGCCATGGCTTAGTCTACTAAAGCTGAAATAATCCAATCGTATCCTTTTTCCTCTAACTCAAGGGCTAATTCCTTGGTTCCCGATTTCACGATGCGTCCTTTGTAAAGCACGTGTACAAAATCAGGAACGATATAATCTAATAAACGCTGGTAGTGGGTTACGACGACCGTTGCGTTATCTGGACTTTTTAATTTATTTACTCCTTCGGCCACAATGCGCAAGGCATCGATGTCCAAACCTGAGTCTGTTTCATCTAAAATGGCCAATTTGGGCGCGAGAACAGCCATTTGGAAAATCTCATTCCGCTTCTTCTCTCCTCCTGAAAAACCTTCATTTAACGAGCGGGATAATAAAGATTGGTCAATATTTACATAGGCCATCTTCTCTTTAAACATTTTCAAAAACTGAACGGCATCTAAAGGCTCTTCACCGCGGTACTTGCGGATTTCATTGACAGCCGACTTCATAAAGTTGGTAGTTGACACACCCGGAATCTCAACAGGATACTGGAAAGCTAAGAAAACACCTTCTGCAGCGCGCTCTTCGGGAGCTAGGTCAAGTAAATCTTTACCAAAAAATGAAACAGAACCATCTGTAACTTCATAATCTTCACGACCAGCCAAAACTGAGGCCAAGGTTGATTTTCCGGATCCATTCGGGCCCATGATTGCATGAACTTCTCCTGCTTTAACTTCTAGATTAATTCCACGTAGAATTTCTTTTTCGCCGATTCGCGCATGTAAATTGGTAATTGACAGCATACGTATGTTTTTGAAATTGTAGTTGGCTGCAAAATTAAAACCATAAAATTTACGAAACCATACTTTATTTAGATTCACTCTAAATAATGCCAAAATATTTCGAAAATTTACCTATATTTGCATCGAAATTTAAATGAATTAGACATGATCACGATATCAGAATTGGCTGCTGACCGCATCAAGGAATTGCGTCAAAAAGAGGGATTAACAACTGATTTCAACATTCGCGTTGCGGTTGAGGGTGGTGGTTGTTCAGGATTGATGTATAATTTGGATTTCGCTTCTGAGCCAAAAGACAATGATGCCATTTTCGAAGACAAGGGTGTCAAAATCATGGTAGACAAAAAATCGATCTTGTATTTAGCCGGAACTGAGCTTGATTTCTCGGACGGATTGAATGGCAAAGGTTTTCAATTCAAGAATCCGAATGCATCACGTACTTGTGGATGCGGGGAGAGTTTCTCCATTTAAATTCCGAGCGGTATTTGTTTTGACTCTAGGATATAGGGCTGTAGCATTTGATAAACGTGGTATATCGGCAAGCCCATCACGGTGTAGAATGATCCGTCTAGTTTCTCAATTCCTGCCATACCAATAAAATCTTGGACCCCATACGCGCCCGCTTTGTCTAGCGAGGCACCGCCGCGAACATACCAGTTTATTTCCCAATCGGCTAACGTTCGAAAATGTACCAACGCTGAATCGGATGCCGTTACAATTCCCTGCGGACTTGCTAAAGCGATTCCTGTAACCACCTGATGTGTTTTTCCAGATAACTTTTTGAGCATCTGCATCGCATCTTGTTTGTCGGAAGGTTTATTTAAAATTTCATTATCCAGTATCACAACAGTATCAGCCGCTAAAATCAGGGAATTTGCACAGTTTTGGAGTAAGGATTTTGCTTTTCGTACGGCCAGCATCTCGGGTACTTTTTGCGGAGATAAATGCGCGTCAAATGATTCATCCACATCTGAAGGCAAAACTGAAAACTGAAAACCGGCTTGGGTTAAAATTTCCTTTCGTCTTGGGGAGTTTGACGCTAAAATAAAGGGTAATTGAAGGCTAAATGAATCTTGCATGATCAAAAATAAGGTTTAATTGAACGTTTTAAAAAATAATATTTAAAAACATTTGCATTTAATGTAATTACATTTAATTTTGCTACATCAAATTTCAGTTATGGGAATTTCAGAGGAGTTAAAGCAGCGAAACTTTAATTCAGAAACAAGCAAATCGGTCGTTAACATCATCTTCACAGGCAACTGGATGATGCAACAAATGCATGATTTATTGAAACCTTTTGGTTTGACTCCACAGCAATACAATGTCCTACGCATTTTACGTGGACAACAAAACAATCCCATGACCGTTTTAGCTATTACCGAGCGAATGTTGGACAAAATGTCAAATGCTTCGCGCTTGGTCGATAAACTTTTAGAGAAGAAATTAGTTTTACGAAGGGAATGTCCACACGACCGTCGGGCGGTAGACATCCTTATCTTGCCAGCCGGTTTAGACCTATTAAGTGAAATCGATTTGGTACAAAAGAAGTGGGAATTGAATTTTCAAGGAATTAGCCAAGACAAAATGAGCCAGTTAAATGACTTGTTAGACGAATTTAGAAATGTATTTACGAACAATTAAACAATAAATAAAATGAAAAAAGTAAGCCTAATTTTGACCGCGCTCGTAATGAGCATCGCTTCTTTTGCAGCACCTAAGCCTGTAAAAGTTAACACTGCTGCTAGTTCAGTAGCTTGGTATGCAGAAAAAGTAACTGGAAAGCACAATGGTACCGTAGCTATCTCAGCAGGTGCTTTAAATGTAAATGGTAACAAGTTAGTGGGTGGTAATTTTACGATTGACTTGAAAACAATCAAGGCATTAGACATTACAGATCCAAACTATAACCAAAAGTTCATTGGACATATCTCCTCAGGTGATTTCTTCGAAGTTGAAAAATTCCCAACAGCTACTTTTGTTATCACGAAAATTGCTGGTAACCAAGTAACTGGTAATTTGACAATTAAAGGAATTACAAAATCGATCTCATTCCCAGCTGAAATTTCAGTGAAAGGTGGAAAAGTAGCAGCGAAAGCTTCTATCACAATCGATCGTACAGATTACAACATCCAGTATGGATCTAAAAAATTCTTTGACTCGATTGGAGACAAAGCGATCATGGATGATTTTAAATTAGTCGTTTCTTTAGTTAGCGAATAAATTAATCCGCCTACAAGCCGAGGTGTAAATCTGCACCTCGGCTTTATTTTGCATTTTATATAAACCCAACACCATGTCATTAATTACTGATTTATCTTGGCGCTATGCGACTAAGCGCATGAATGGAACGAAAGTTTCGAGCGAAAAAATTGAAACACTTTTGGAAGCAATTCGCCTTTCAGCATCAGGTTTCGGTTTACAACCTTACCAAGTTTTGGTTATTGAAAACCCGGAATTACGTGCACAAATTCAACCCATTGCCTTTGGCCAACCGCAAGTAACTGAGTGTTCTCATTTATTAGTTTTTGCTGCTTGGAATGAGGTTACAGAAGAAAAAATTGACGCATTCATCCAATTGGTTTCTGAAACTCGTAATGCGCCTCTAGCCGCTTTAGCTGATTACCGCGGTGCCATAGCTGGAGCGATGTTAAAACGTCCGCAAGAAGCGCAAGCAAACTGGGCAGACCGCCAAGTATATTTAGCAATGGGAACAGCACTTGCAGCAGCCGCTGAATTAAAAATCGACTCGACACCTATGGAAGGATTTATGCCTGCCAAACTAGATGAATTGTTAGATTTAAATGCAAAAGGTCTTCACTCCGTATTGATGCTCGCTGTAGGCGAACGCGATGCAGCCGCAGATTTTATGGCGAATGCAATTAAAGTTCGTTATGCTTCGGACCAGTTATTTATACGTATGTAATTGAAACTTTTTCCTGTTTACAAAAGGCTCCTTCAGGAGCCTTTTGTTTTTTATCAGTTTTTGAGTCTTAATCAGACTGAAGTAGTCTGATCTCGAATAAGATTCCGTAGGCGCTCGACTTACTTTTAGCATGCAATCGCGAAGCAAATCAACTTAAACCTTAAACATCAAAATCAATGAAAAATGAATGGATTACCTTGCAAAATTTTAACGCATATGAGCTGAGTTGGCAGGAACAAATGCACTTGGAAGCGGGTGGTTTTTGGGAAGTATTCGGTATTGTTTGTGGAGTCTTGGCCGTTGTAGCCATCATCTATCTCGTCGGCGGAGCAGCCGTTCTTTTAGCTTTATAAATGGAGAATAATATGGAACTTGAAAAATTCAATCGGCTCGAATTGAGCCATGAAGAGATGCATGGTATCTCTGGAGGAAATTGGTGGTCTGATTTCAAATCAGGCTTTGAAGAAGGATTCAATTGGGCTACTGGGGTTGTTTTAGATGTACTGTCTTTTGTAGGAGACCTTAAAACAGCAGCAAAATAAAATGAACCCAGACTCGATACGTGCACTGCAGGCAAAAATCAATTTCCACAAAGAATTGATTTCTGAAAAACACATGAACCCAAGCCAAACCATCGAATTAACGATTAATGGTCATTTCGAAATTACGAAACTTGATATTCAGCCGCAGGTAGCGCACGAAACGCTCCAAACAGAACTACCGAAATTAGTTACCAAGAGCATTCAATCCGTGAGTGAAAAAATCCACCAAGTATTGATGGACATGCAAGCAGCCAACGGATAAGTTGGCTGCTTACATTAAATCCTTTACATCCACCTGAAAGTAATTTGCAATTGCCTGCAATCGTTCGACACTTAATTTAGTTTTCCCTGCCTCGATCTTAGCATAGGTACTTTGTGTGATTTTCAAATTAAAAGCCACGGCTTCTTGCGAAATATGGCGATCCTCCCGCAATTTTTTGAGGTTAATTAATAGCTGACGCATCTTCGATAGGATTAAAAACAAATCTAATCGGATCTCAATGGCATCAAAGCAAAAAAACTGATTAAGAATATCAGTTTACTGATAAATTCAGAAATTCATCTTTGGAAATAGCCGGGTGTAAGCCCAATTTTTCACCTTCTTGCACGAGTAAATCCCATCCAGACGCTAGGTCATTTCGAATATGTCCTTCTAAAATTGCTTCCCGAATAGTTACCTTAATTTGACCAATCTCCCTGCCTGGACCTAAATCAAAAACCTGCATAATAATTTCACCCGTAATTACGGGTTGAAAATTACGTAGGGAATCACTTGCTTCTACTTCCTTCAATTTCAATTCAACTAAGTCGAAATTGCGCAAATAACGTTTGACTTTATCTCCATTTTTAGACGTAATGTCCGCTCTACATAACGTCATCAGCGCCTCAAGCTCCTCTCCTGCTTCAAACAACAAGCGACGCAAAGCAGAATCTGTTATTTCCTCCTTCGAAAGAGCAATGGGTCTTAAATGCAAACGGACTAGTTTTTGCACCAACTTCATTTTCTCATTCAACGGTAATTTGAACCGTTTAAAAATAGCAGGAACTTGACGCGCACCCATTTCCTCATGTCCATGAAAAGTCCACCCTTTTCCTGGTACAAAACGTTTGGTTTGTGGTTTGGCAATGTCATGTAAAATTGCCGACCAGCGCCACCATAGGTCATTCGTATTTTGGGAAATATTATCTAACACTTGAAGGGTATGGTAAAAATTATCCTTGTGTCCTTTCCCATCTTCTGTATCAACCCCCTTCAATTTCATAAACTCAGGGAAAATAATGGGTAATATCCCGCACGCATCGAGTAATAAAAAACCATACGAAGGTTTTTGGCAAAGAATAATCTTATTCAACTCATCTGTTATTCGCTCCATCGATATAATCGACAAGCGATCTTTCTCCTTTTGAAGCGCCTCAAATGTCTCTGGTAAAATATCAAACCCCAATTGGCTCGCAAATCGAATCGCACGCATCATCCGCAATGGATCATCCGAAAAGGTTATGCCAGGCGCTAAAGGCGTACGAATGCACTTGGCTTCAATATCAGCTAAACCACCAAAAGGATCTAATAAAGTGCCCCAGTTAGCCGCATTCAGCTGTACGGCTAAAGCATTTATGGTGAAATCACGGCGATTTTGGTCATCTTCCAGCGAGCCTTGCATCACCAACGGCTTACGCGAATCGCGCTGATACGACTCCTTACGCGCACCTACAAACTCCAGTTCCCAATCATCCACCTTCAACATGGCGGTCCCGAAATTCTTAAAAATAGACACAGCATGATCCGGCAAATCAAATTCACGTGCCACCTGTTCAGCCAATTCGATACCCGATCCAATGCATACAATATCGATATCCTTACAAGGACGCCCTAATATATGGTCCCGAACATATCCTCCCACAACATAGGCATCTATGTTCAAATGATCCGCTGCCTGCCCAATCCGCTTAAAAATTCCTTCTTCTATAATGGCTACCGCTTGCATACTTACGATCTAATCATTGAAAATTCTCCTCCAAGTCCTAATTTGACTATTTTAGAGGGCTTCGTACCTATTTGTTTTACACCACTAGGCGCTAAGATATAATCTACCTGACTTTTAATCTCAGGTGAAATAGAGGCAAAATCCGTAGGTGATGGCAAACCTGAAATATTCGCCGAAGTGGATACAATGGCCCGTTGGTACCGATAAACTAAACCTTTGCAAAACTCATCCTTCACCAAACGAATAGCTATGGTGCCATCGGGACCCAATAGATGCTTCGATACATTCTTCCCTTTTGGATAAATTACAGTTAATGGATCTTCTGCAAATTCAACTAAATCCCACGCAATTTCAGGAACCTCCTCCACATACTCACTTAATTGCTCAATTTTTGAAATAAGAACAATCAATCCCTTGTCAGCAGGTCGCTGTTTTATTTGCCAAATTTTCTCAATCGCCGCATCCTGACGGACATCACAACCCATACCCCAAATCGTATCACTTGGGTATAAAATCACTCCTCCAGCTTTTAACGATGCAATTGCATCTTGGTACAGATTTTGCATAATGGGCACAAAGGTAGCAATGTTTACCCGTAAATGGCTACCTTTGCGGTTTCAAAATCAACACGCTATTTGATTTCAATATGTTGCAAATTCAAAATTCCATCTGTGAAAGTATCCGCCTAGGCCTTCGCGAATTATTCGCTATTGAAGCTAATGACATTGGCTTACAAGAAACAAAGAAGGAATTTGAAGGTACGTTTACCTTTGTTGTTTTCCCGTATACGAAACAAGCGGGCATGGCTCCGCCGATGATAGCGCAAAAATTAGGTGAATTTGTGCAGGCCAACAACAATCTAGTTGAAAGCTATCAAGTTGTTCAAGGTTTCTTGAATTTAAGTTTGACACAAGAGACTTGGGTTACCATGTTAGCTGAAAGCTTAGCTGACACTCATGCATTCCAAGTAGCGCCTAAAAATGAAAAAGTGTTAATTGAATATTCGTCACCAAACACCAATAAACCACTTCATTTAGGACATTTACGCAACAACTTCCTAGGATATTCTGTAGCCAAAATAATGCAAGCAGCTGGATACGAAGTAGTTAAGTCAAATTTGGTCAATGACCGTGGTATTCATATTTGCAAGTCGATGCTTGCCTATCAGCTATTTGGCCAAGGAGAAACTCCGGAATCAAGTGGCATCAAAGGCGATCATTTAGTTGGTAAATATTATGTAGCTTTTGATAAAGCCTATAAAGAAGAAATAGAAACACTAAAAGAAGCAGGCCGAACAGAGGATCAAGCAAAGGCTGAAGCTCCTATCCTATTGCAAGCGCAAGCGATGTTGCTTGCATGGGAGCAACAAGACCCGGACGTACTCGCACTTTGGGAACGCATGAATTCATGGGTTTTTGCAGGTTTTGAGAAATCTTATGCGCAAATGGGCGTTGATTTTGACAAGATATACCGCGAATCGAATACCTATTTATTAGGCAAAAAACTTGTGGACGAAGGCTTAGCCCAAGGTGTATTCTTCCAAAAACCTGATGGTTCCGTATGGATCAACTTAGAAGCCGAAGGATTAGATGAAAAACTTGTTCTCCGAAAAGACGGTACCTCAGTGTATATCACACAAGATATGGGGACGGCCCAACTGAAATATGAGGATTTTGGTGCAAATAAATCGGTCTATGTAGTTGGCAATGAGCAAGACTACCATTTCGAGGTCCTCTTCCATATTCTGAAAAAATTAAATAAACCTTACTCAAACGGAAATTTCCATTTGTCTTACGGGATGGTGGATTTACCAAGTGGGAAAATGAAATCGCGGGAGGGTACGGTAGTGGATGCTGATGATTTAATGGCTGAAATGGTGCAAACGGCAAAAGAGCGTACGATGGAACTTGGGAAAATAGACGGTTTTTCGGAAGAAGAATCTAATACACTGTTTAACCAATTAGGCATGGGTGCCCTAAAATACTTTTTATTGAAAGTAGATCCCAAAAAACGGATGTTGTTCAATCCGGCAGAATCCATTGATTTTCAAGGAAATACTGGCCCATTTATTCAATACACGCATGCTCGTATCAAATCGATCATTCGAAAAGCAGGTGAATTGAACATCTCAACTGCTTGGTCCGTGGACCCGTCAATTACCTTAGCTTCAGCGGAAAAGGAATTAGTCTATCTTGTAGCACAGTATAAACTAAAAATTGAAGAGGCAGCTTCACAGATGGCACCTTCGGTTATTGCGCAATATGTGTACGATTTGGCCAAAGAATTCAATAAATTTTACAATGAATTGAGTATCATTAATGAAGAAGATGAAACGAAACAAAAGATTCGTTTATCTTTAGTGGAAATTACCGGCAAAACAATTCAGCAAGCGGCCGGGTTATTAGGAGTAATCGTTCCAGAACGGATGTAAATGAAACGCAAAAAACTTATTTTAATCATTTTAATCTTTAGCATTATGATCGTAGGCCTTATGAAAATCGGATCACTTTTAACGGCGTTAGCCTTACCATTTACCCAAAACATGGCTAAATCAAGACCTGAAAACACAGTTTCCGTAGAAGGAAAAAACTTCCACTCTTTCAAAATGAAAGGTATTGATGGAAAAGAAATTGACTTCAGTCAATTTAAAGGAAAGAAAATTATTGTGTTGAACACCGCTTCTAAATGCGGATATACACCTCAATATGCGGATTGGGAAAAATTCCACAAAGCCAACAAGGACGTCGTAATTTTAGGATTTCCTGCTAATGAATTTGGTGGCCAAGAACCAGGTAGCAACTCAGAAATTGCTTCATTTTGCCAAGTAAACTATGGTGTATCCTTTCAAATGATGGAGAAAGTCGTAGTTAAAGGATCAAACAAATGTGAGCTTTATCAATGGTTAACCGACAAATCAAAAAATGGCTGGAATGAAAAAGAACCAAGCTGGAATTTTTGCAAATACGTAATTAATGAGAAAGGCGAATTAGCTAATTTCTTTGCTTCGGGTGTAAAGCCAACAAGTCCAGAATTTATTGAAGCGTTAAAAAAATAAAGATGAATAGATGGGTGGAAGCGGCGCGGCCGCGAACCTTACCGCTAGCGGTGTCTAGCATATTATTGGGTAACTTTTTAGCATTCGCTCAGGGAACATTTCACTGGGCGATTGCTATTTTGGCCGTATTGACAACTTTAGCACTACAAATTCTCTCTAATTTTGCGAATGATTTAGGCGATTTTGACAATGGAATTGATACCCAAGACCGTAAAGTAGCTCTTCGTTCTGTCCAAACAGGGAAAATAACGCAAGCAGAAATGCGCTTTGCCGTGCGTATTACAGCGATTTTCTCATTTATTCTTGGTATCTCGCTTTTAGCCATCGGCCTACAAGACGCCTCACTTCAAGTCTGGATAGGATTTCTAGTTTTAGGAATAGCCTGCATTGCAGCGGCAATTGCCTATACAGTTGGCAAAAGGCCATACGGTTACATGGGCCTTGGTGATTTATCCGTTTTTTTATTCTTTGGATTGACCGGAACCATCGGAACCTACTTTTTACAAACACATGTTTGGACAGCAGCCACGCTCCTACCAGCCAGTGGATGTGGCCTTTTATCTGTGGCAGTCCTGAACTTAAATAACTTAAGAGATATCGAAAATGACCGTAAATCAGGGAAAAATTCGATTCCTGTTCGCATTGGAAAAAAATTAGGGTTTTATTATCAAAAGGCGCTTCTCATCAGCGCTGTTATTTGTTTTTCAATTTACCCGCTGTTTCAAGCTTTTCCCGTTCACAAAAACCAAAATATAATAGTGCTGCTAGGGTATTATCCAATTTTATTAATGATTCGTGAACTCAATGAAAATATGACTCCAGCGGAGATTGACCCCTATTTAAAGAAAACAGCCTTGCGTACCTTGGTACTTATTTTGATTTTTGGAGGAACCCAAGTTTTCTTGAGCCACTGATTTCCCTTATTTTTACAAAAAAATTGACTATGAAAATCAAATTTCTACTTGCTATCCTGGTATTTGTATTCCTTCAATCACCAATTCTTGCCCAAGAAACTGTGGATTATTTGGAATTAGGCCTAACCCAAAACAAGACAGGAAACTATGCGGATGCCTTACGTAACTTTAGCTTAGAAATTGAAAAAAATACCGCCAATCCAAACCCTATTGCATTTTATAACCGTGGTTTCGCGAAGTATAACTTAAAAGATTTTCGCGGGGCAATCTTGGATTTTGATAAGGCGATTGAGTTAAAGCCCACGTACTTTGAGGCATTCATTGCCCGCGGACAAAGCTATAGTAAGCAAGAAAATCACAAAGTTGCGATGCAAGACTACAATGAGGCCATCCGTCTAAATCCATTGGAATCAACAGCTTATTACAGCCGAGGAGTTTCCAAAATGAAATTGGCCAATTACCGGGGAGGACTTTCTGATTTCACAAAATCGTTGGAATTAAATGCAGAATATGCCCCTGGTTTAGCCGCAAGAGGTGAGGCAAAATCAAAGTTGTTTGACTTCAAAGGAAGTATTGAAGATTTTGACAAGGCGATTGAATTAAGCCCCAAACGAGCGAGCTATTTCTCGAATCGTGCCTATGCTAAAATGCAGTTAACAGATTACGCATTGGCCCTAAAAGATTACGCTGAGGCAATAAAATTAAGTCCAGACAACGCAGACGACTACTACAATGCCGGGTTTTGTAAAACACAATTGGAGAATTTCCGTGGTGAAAATGGTGAGAAAGGCGCCCTAGAGGACTTCTCCAAAGCCATAGAAATGGATCCCATGAAAGTAGAGGCATATTATGGCCGTGCATTTGTGAAAGCTAAATTAGGGGACCAACGAGGCGCCATCGAGGATTACAGCAAATCCGCAGATTTAGGCAATAATGAAAGTGCGAAGATTCTGTATGACACGAAAATGACCAAAGTGCTGCTTGACGAACTACGCAATGGGGTGCCTGATAAATTGAAAATTTCTCCATTCAGCACAGAACGAGCGGAAGTATATTTCAACCGCGGTGTAGCTAAAGCAAAATCGGGAGACCCCAAACAAGCCATGGATGATTATAACCGGGCCATTTCCTTAAATCCAATCTACGCTGAGGCTTATTATTTCAGAGGTGTAGCTAAATCTTCTTTGGGTGATCAACGCAACGCTATTCAAGATTGCTCAAACGCTATCAAATTAAACCCAAAATATGCGGAAGCATATTATGTTCGTGGATTAATTAAACTAGCTTTAGGAGATTCATCCGGCTGCCTAGATTTAAGCAAATCAGGTGAATTAGGATTTAATCTAGCCTACCAAGTTATTCGCGATCACTGCAATTAATCAAAACGCAAGTGTTTAACAGATTCGCCTGAACTCGCTAATTCCACCAGTGAGTCGATACCAATCTGCAAATGTGACTCGACATAATTAGTGGTAACCTTTCTATCTGAAGCCTCCGTTTTTACGCCGTCTGGCGTCATTGGATTATCCGACACTAATAACAAAGCCCCATGTGGGATTTTGTTTACAAAGCCTACTGTAAAAATTGTTGCCGTCTCCATGTCGATGCCCATGGCACGAATATCCGATAAATAGGTTTTGAATACTTCATCATGCTCCCAGACTCTCCTATTTGTGGTATAAATCAAGCCCGTCCAATAATCCAGCTCGTGCTTTTTAATCATTGAAGATACCGCGCGCTGCAACCGAAAGGAAGGCAATGCTGGTATTTCCTTGGGCATATATTCATCTGATGTTCCCTCCCCGCGTACCGCGGCAATAGGCAATATCAAATCCCCTAAATTCAAATTTTTCTTTAAGCCACCACACTTACCCAAAAACAACACGGCTTTGGGATTGATCGCAGAAAGTATATCCATGACCGTTGCCGCCATAGGCGACCCCATACCAAAATTAATTATCGTAATATTATTCGCGGTGGCAGTTTGCATCGGACGATCTTGACCCAGAATACTAACCTGATATTTAGCGGCAAACATTTCCACGTAATTCTTGAAATTTGTCAATAAAATATATTGACCAAATGCCTCAATTGGGGTTCCCGTGTAGCGTGGTAACCAATTCTGTACAATCTCTTCTTTCGTCTTCATAATTTGATCATATGTGTCATGTAAATAACAAACAAATAGCTTAATTTAGTCCTTCCTTTGGCTTTAACCTATGCGACCGCCGTCAGAATTGAATTTACTATTTCCTGAATTTGACTATAAATTAACGCAAAAGGACGGAAAAATTTTCATTTACGACGTAATTGCAAAAAAATATAGGGCACTTACACCAGAGGAATGGGTACGTCAGCATTGCTTGAATTACTTAACCCAACATTTGAATTACCCAGCCGCATTGATTCAGATTGAACGTGGACACGCCATAGATACCTTGAAACGAAGAACGGATATTCAAGTTTTTGACACACATGGGAATGTGCACATCTTGATCGAATGTAAAGCTCCGCACGTTGCATTGACGGCGCAGACGCTCCAACAAATAAGTCAATATCAAAAAAAGAATGAAGCTCGTATCATAATTATAACAAACGGCTTAGCACATCATATCATTGAAATAGACATTGAAAATTCATCAACAAACCAATTAACAGAATTCCCTACCTACTCATGAACAAAATCAATTTACTTATTTTAGCCCTAATTTGCTGTATATCATCAACTTACGGTCAAAAAAAATCAACCGAACCAAACCGACCTGCACTGGTTGTAGGTATTGTCGTAGATCAAATGCGCTACGATTATTTGTATAAATATGCAGATCGATATTCAAATAACGGACTAAAACGTCTCATGCGCGAGGGCATGAATTGTCAAGATAATCACTACAATTATGCACCTACAGTTACAGCAGCTGGACATGCGAGTGTTTACACAGGTACTGTACCTGCTGTTCATGGTATCGTGGGAAATGATTGGACAGATGTAGCTACCGGTAAAAAAGTGTATTGTACGGACGACAGTACGGTAAATACGGTAGGCACGACTGGAAAAACAGGTTTTATGTCCCCTAAGAATATGTGGACAAGTACCATCACGGATCAATTAAAATTAGCTCAAAACTTTAAGTCAAAAACAATAGCGATTGCCTTGAAAGACCGTGGGGCAATTTTGCCAGGTGGTCATGCTGCTGATGGTGCATATTGGTATGATTCGAAAGAAGGCCGCTGGATTACATCAAGTTTTTACATGCAATCCTTGCCTAATTGGGTACAGACATTTAACGCAGAACAACGTGCCCAAAAATACACAAAGGCCGGTTGGAACACACTTTACCCAATCGAAACCTACACACTCAGCGGTCCAGACGATTCCCCTTACGAGTCAAAAATGGCCGGTGAAACGGCTCCTGTTTTTCCGCATACTTTACAAGGTGGAAATCCGCTTGAGTTAATTCGCACAAGCCCTTATGGCAATACCTTAACGAAGGATTTTGCGATCCAAGCTATGACAGAGGAGAAATTGGGTAAGAATGGGACCACCGACTTCCTGGCTGTTAGCTTTTCGTCAACAGATTATGTTGGCCATAGCTTTGGTCCACAATCCATTGAATTAGAAGATACTTACTTGCGCTTGGATCAGGACATCGCTGAAATTTTATCCTACCTAGATAAGAATTATGGCAAGGATCAGGTCTTAGTCTTTCTAACGGCAGATCATGCTGTGGCTGAGATTCCTGGCTATTTGAATAGTAAGAAAATGCCTGGAGGAGTTTTTGATCGCGTTAAGGCAATAGCCGATGTTAAAAAGGTAATTCAAGAAACATTCGGTCAATCGGATGTGATTATTGGCGAAGAAAATTCGCAACTCTACTTCAATAAGTCAATCATTGCTAAAATGAATATTGATCGTGACAAATTGATTCAAGTAGTAAAGCAATCACTAAAAAAACAAGCTGGTTTTCAAGAATTAATTGATTTACAGCATATTGAGAACACCAACTTACCGAGTTTATATACTACACTAATTCGTAATGGATATAATTCTGACCGCAGTGGTGATGTAATGATTTTATTAAAACCCCAATGGTTTATGGGCTACAAAACAGGAACTACACATAGCACATTATACGCCTATGACACACACGTACCCTTGTTATTTTACGGTTGGAAAGTTAAACCTAGTGAAGTAACTGAACGTACTAGTATCAGCGATATTTCCACCACTTTAGCGAATTGGTTACACTGCATGGAACCATCTGGAAGCATCGGCAAAATCATCCCATTAAAAAGATAACCGTTAGCTAATAAGTAGCATTAATTAAAGATATTTGGCTAAATTTGTAGTCAATTTTTGAACAAAATAAAGAATTCTCAATGAAAATAGCGGTTGTTGGCACAGGGTACGTAGGCCTCGTAACAGGAACCTGTTTTGCAGAAACAGGAAACCATGTAACATGCGTTGATATTAATGCAGCTAAAATCAAGCAAATGCAGGATGGGATCGTACCTATCTACGAACCAGGCTTGGAAGATATGTTTCATCGGAATGTCAATGAGGGCCGATTAGAATTTACGACATCCTTGGTGGAAGGCATTGAGGGTGCCAAAGTAATCTTTTTAGCGCTACCAACGCCTCCTGGGGAAGACGGTTCAGCAGATTTAAAATACATTTTACAGGTTGCGAATGAGCTAGGAGCACTATTGGCAGATTATACCGTTATTATCGATAAAAGTACAGTGCCAGTAGGCACCTCCGAATTAGTACAGGCAGCGATTGCAAAAAATGCAAAAGTAGATTTTGATGTTGTTTCAAATCCTGAATTTTTACGTGAGGGAGTGGCTGTGGAGGACTTCATGAAACCAGACCGGGTGGTTATCGGAACGCAATCAGATCGAGCAAAAGATGTCATGACCAAATTATATGCGCCATTGGTGCGACAAGGAAATCCAATCATCTTTATGGATGAGCGCTCTGCTGAGATGACCAAATATGCGGCTAATGCATTTTTAGCTACCAAGATTACCTTCATGAATGAGATTGCCAACTTATGTGAAAAGGTAGGTGCTAATGTCGATGATATTCGTCGGGGTATCGGTACAGATTCTCGTATTGGGAAGCGATTCTTGTTTGCTGGTATTGGCTACGGCGGTTCATGTTTTCCCAAAGACGTGCAAGCCTTAGCAAAGACCTCCGAGGAAAATGAATACCAATTCCACATTTTGGATTCCGTGATGCGCGTCAATGAATTGCAGAAAACAAAATTGATGCCTTTAATTGAAAATCACTTCAACAATGATTTAGCTGGAAAAACAATCGGTATTTGGGGCTTAGCATTTAAACCTTACACAGATGATATTCGTGAGGCACCTGCCTTGTATAACATTGAAGCCTTATTAGCCTTAGGCTGCAAAGTACGCGTGTATGATCCAGAGGCAATGAAAAATGTCAAAGAATTACTCGGTGATGTTGTTGAATATTCTAAAAATCCATACGATGCCATTGATGGAGCAGATGCTTTATTGATTGTGACGGAATGGCCACAATTTAGAACGCCGGATTTTGACAGAATGGATAATTTATTGAAAAACAAAGTCATTTTCGACGGTCGTAACTTATATGAGTTACCACAGATGCAGGAATTAGGATACACATATTATTCGGTAGGCCGGAAATCTGTTTTATAAGCATATGAAAAGAATATTAATTACAGGCGGAGCAGGTTTTTTAGGATCACATCTATGTGATCGGTTCATCAAAGAGGGATACCATGTGATCGCAATGGATAATTTGATCACGGGTGATTTAAAGAATATTGAACACCTATTCAAATTAGAAAATTTTGAGTTTTACCACCACGATGTTTCCAAGTTCATTCACGTTCCAGGAGATTTAGATTACATTCTACATTTTGCTTCTCCTGCCTCTCCGATTGATTATTTAAAGATTCCTATTCAAACATTGAAAGTGGGCTCTTTAGGTATTCACAATTGCCTAGGATTAGCACGTGTAAAGAATGCACGTGTATTAATTGCGTCCACTTCGGAGGTATATGGAGATCCAACGGTCCATCCGCAACCAGAGGAGTATTGGGGAAATGTTAATCCGGTAGGCCCACGTGGCGTATATGATGAAGCAAAACGATTCCAAGAGGCAATGACCATGGCCTATCACACCTACCATGGATTAGAAACACGTATTGTGCGTATTTTCAATACCTATGGACCACGTATGCGCCTGAATGACGGACGTGTTTTACCTGCATTTATTGGCCAAGCATTGCGCGGTGAAGATTTGACTATGTTTGGGGATGGTTCGCAGACACGGGCTTTCTGCTATGTAGATGATTTGGTGGAAGGAATTTACCGCTTGTTGTTGAGCGATTATGCCCAACCGGTCAACATAGGCAATCCGGATGAGATTACGATTAAGGAGTTTGGTGAGGAAATCATCAAGTTAACGGGAACAAGTCAGAAGTTGATCTCACTACCCTTACCTACCGATGATCCAAAACAACGGAAACCAGACATTACTAAAGCCAAAGCTTTGCTGGGCTGGAAACCAAAAGTTTCCCGTGCGGAGGGACTTAAAATTACATATGAATATTTTAAATCATTAAGCCCCGAAGATTTACATCGGATGGCACATCATAAAGAGTTTTAATACAAACCGGGGCAACCCGGTTTTTTTATGCCAGAAATTTGAGAGACGCGAAAAGCGTCTCAAACTTTGGCAATACTGGAAGGCTTGCTAAAGAAATAGACTTTATTGAAGCGACGCGGTAAGCGTCTCAAACTTTGGAAGTCCTAGAAGATTTGCCAAAGAAGAAAAATAAAAAAGGCTGCTCTTTCGAGCAGCCTTTTTCTTTCGATTAGGTAATATCTTAGTTGAAGATATAACGTAAACCGAATTGTGCTTGCCAGCGAGATCCTAGTCCGAATGAACGTTGGAAAGTCTCAGCTAAAGGCGTTGTACCAGCACGGTAAGGGAATTGGAAAACTGGTCTTCCAGTTGCCGCATCGTTTGTTACATAGTTCAATAAACCTGCACGCAATGGTGTTTGGTTCAAGCCCCACTGTGGAGATACATAGTTACCGAAGTTAAATACGTCTAATGTGAACTGTAAGGTATTTTTCTTACCAGCTACATTGATGTAGAAATCTTGGATAATCTTGAAATCAAAGTTGGCAGCCCATGGTAACTCAGCACCATTACGCTCTGCATATTGACCACGACGAGATGATAAATACTTATCTTGTGAGATATACTTATCTAAGTCTGCCCACTGCTGAGCTGCTGTATAGGTACCTAAATCACGTAATAAAATCTCTGATTGTGAGCGAGGAACATACATCAAATCATTTGAGAATTGGTTATCACCATTCATATCACCTGAATATGTATATGAGAAACGACCTGCTGGAGCTACTGAGTAGGTAAAACCAAACGTAGTAGAAGCTTTATCATTTAAGTAATTCAAACGGTATGAACCATACGCATTGATACGGTGTGCTTGCATGTAAGACGAGTATGAAGTAACGTTCTCATTTGGATCACCAGATACAACACGGTCTCTCCATTGAGATTGCGCAATTGAACCTCCATCATTCACCGAACGTGAATCAGAATTCGTGTATGATAAGGAAGCAAATAATCCATTATCAAATGCCTTAGAAACCGTAGCTGTTAACGCATACGAATAACCTAAATTCGTATTCTTAATTAAGATAGCATCTGAGATATTTGGATTAGCAACTGTATTTCCTGTTGTAGGAGCATTCAAACCACGTGTACCACCATAAATTTGGTTGTTACGTGTGTTTGTTGGAATACCTGTTGCAGAAGAAGTGAAATAGATAACACGATTATCTGCACCAACAGCCTTAACTGTTGAATTAGGTAAGTTCACGTTCTCTAAATAAACCGCATTGATATCCTTTGTATATATACCTTCTAAGGAAACCAACCAGCCATCACCCAATTGCTTATCCATCGCTAAGTTAGCACGGAACACTTGAGAGAATTTGAAATTCTGATCTGTTACCGCTAAGTTGTATGCAGTAGGCTGCAAATTAGTTAACGTACTTGGATCTGGCTTGTACGCATCTACATTAGGTGTAAATGGATAGTTTCTCAATTCTGCAGCAGCTGTCACTAAACGAGAGCCAAATAAAACACCGTTATTCGATAACTGGTTCGACAACCATACATATGGAACACGACCTGAGAATACACCCAAACCTCCACGTACTTGTGTCGTCTTATCATCTTTTACATCCCAGTTAAATCCGAAACGTGGAGACCATAAAACAGTAGTCTCAGGGAATTTGTTGGTAGCCAACTTCACTCCATCACGGAATGTTAAATTTGGAACAAATGAGTTTGTATACTTTGGTTCATCAAATGATGGGAATGAAGTAGCATCTCCACGTAGACCAAATGTCAATTTCAAACCTTTCGCGGCTGTAATCTCATCTTGACCATAGAAAGAGAATGTATTTCCTTTCATTTCAGCAAAAGGGAAGTCAGCATAATTTGACCACTGCACTTGGTAACGCACTGGAGAAACAGTTAAATCACCATTAGCCGATTTGATGAAGTCATCAATCGAACGGAACTGGTAACCTCCGTAGTAGTTAGGTGCAAAACCATTCTTAAATGCATTTGCCTCATATGATACACCTAATGTGTAGACATGCTTTCCTTTGTAGATTGTTAAGTTATCTGAGATTTGGAAAATGTCAGAGTTCAACAAGTTATTGGCAGAGAATGGCTCATAACCAAAAGCAGTCATTTGGTTTAAGTTATTATTTCCAATATCCACTGTTGGGAAAGGATTGTTATTTACTGGAGACTCACGGAAGTCACGCATCGCTGTATAACCTACTGTTAAGTTATTTGAAATTGAATTCGAGAATGTCGAGTTCAATTCAGCAATATATGAGTCTAAGTTGTTATTGATACGGTATAATGAACCTTGGAAAGGCAATACGTTAACCGATGGAGAACGTCCTCCAGACAATGAACCTGAGTTCGAAGGTGAAATGTCAGCATATGAACGTAAGTAGTTGTACTTAATATTCAATTTGTGCTTATCAGAAATGTTCCAGTCTAAACGAACATTAGCTTTTTGTGAGAACTTCTCTCTATTGTAGTTCTCGTAAGCACCTGGATCATAATTGAATTTAGACAACAAGAATGATTTCAAACGATCTAAATCTTCAGCTCTCGCAATAGATTTGTTTGGCTCTGTTCCTGTACGTGTTGCCACAAAGTTTGAACCTGGATCTGTTTGTGTCTCTTGCTCAAATGATCCGAAGATAAATAACTTGTTCTTAATAATGGCTCCTCCTAAACGTGCACCAAACTGACCACGGTTGAATTTACCAAATTGAGATGGAGCATCTCCAATTTTATTTCCTACTAAACCTTCGTTTGTACCAAAATAGTAACCAGAACCAGTCCAGTTATTGGTACCTGACTTCGTTACTACGTTGATGTTTGCACCCGTAGCCATACCTTGACGTACGTCATATGGCGCGATCAATACTTGGAATTGATCAATCGCATCCACTGAAATAGGGGAAGCACCTGCTTGACCGCCGATGGTAGGTGACAAGGCAAACGCATTGTTAAAGAACGCTCCGTCAACGGTTACGTTGTTAAACAAGGCATTACGACCTGCAAAATTCAAACCATTTGCACGTGGATCTAAACGCGCAAAATCACCCAATGAACGATTCAAGGTGGGTAATGTCGTAATCGAAGAGTTAGAAACGGTTGTTGCCGCTCCTGTACGTCCTGAGTTAATCACAGAACTACGTGAAGCAACTACTTTTACTTCTTCCAACTGAGATTGGCTAACTTCCAACTTGAAGTTTTGGCGCAATTCAGAAGCCAATGTTAACACAATTCCTGATTGTGCAGATTCTTTGTAACCTACGAAGGAAACAGTCACTTTGTAAGGACCACCCACACGCATGTTAACAATATTGTAACGACCATCTGCACGTGTAGAAGCACCGTAACGTGAACCCGTAGGCTCGTGTACCGCAATCACCGTAGCACCTGGTAGGCCTTGGCCTTTTTCGTCAACAACCGTACCTGCGATCGCAGAAGTTGTTGAACCTTGAGCAAACAACTGCCCAATGGGAAGCATCATCACGAACGCAAAAAACGCTCCTAATAACACTGAGTGAGTAATAAACCTTCTCTGCATAAATTTGGAATTTAGTTATAAATGAAATAGAAGTATTGAAGCCACAAAATAAACCTAAAAAATCAAATACTCCAAAAAGATTTGAAAAGACTTTTGTTATAAATTACTGATAGATAGCACTAAAGCCATATATAATGTAGGAATTCATATGAAACAAACCTTGATTAGTCCTAAAACCGTTTAAAATTTAACAGAAACATAATTTTTAATTATTTAAAGAATAATTTTGCAGTAGAAATTTTCTTATGCAAGCAAACGAAGAACCCATCAAACTTACCTCCTACTCGCATGGTGCGGGCTGCGGTTGTAAAATATCTCCTCAAATTTTAGATCAAATCCTTCAATCGGACACGCCCAAAAAACACCATCCCTTACTTTTGGTGGGTAATGAAAGTCGCGATGATGCCGCTGTTTTCGATTGGGAAAACGGAGAAGCTGTTATTTCAACCACCGATTTTTTCATGCCCATTGTCGACAATCCCTTTGATTTCGGAAAGATTGCGGCTACAAATGCCATATCTGACATTTATGCGATGGGTGGAAAACCCCTCATGGCCATCGCCATTTTAGGTTGGCCCATCGATAAAATTGCACCCGAAATTGCCAGACAAGTACTAGAAGGTGGCCGCGCCGCTTGCGCGGAAGCAGGAATTCCATTGGCTGGAGGACACTCAATCGATTCACCTGAACCTATTTTTGGATTAGCCGTAACCGGAAAAGTCAAAAAAGAAGAACTTAAACAAAACGATCAAGCTTCTGCCAATGCGTTATTATACCTAACCAAACCCTTGGGCGTAGGTATTTTAACCACCGCGCAAAAAAGAGGAATCGTTTCAGACGCCGACCTAGCCTCTGCTGTTAAACAAATGAGTACACTTAATTCCTTCGGAGCCAAAATTGCCCCCTTGGAGTATGTAGAATCACTCACTGATGTCACCGGATTTGGACTGATGGGTCATTTAGTTGAAATGTGCGACGGTTCCGGTGTCAGTGCTGAGTTGTTTTTTGACCAAATACCAACCTTACCTAACCTAAACCTTTACCTAGATCAAAAATGTTTTCCTGGAGGAACCAGCCGAAATTGGGCAAGCTATGGTCATCGTGTTGAGGAAGGAATTACTGAAAACCAACGGCTCATTGGGGCTGATCCACAAACCTCAGGAGGCTTGTTAATCGCAGTTTCCAAAGCCCATAAAGATGCATTTGAGACCTTTGCAAAAGCCGCAGGCTTCGACCTCAAGCCGATAGGCCAAACTATACTGAAAAAAGAGAAAGCGATTTACCTGAAATAATGGAATTATATTTTAGAAAAGTAGGCGAACAAGGGCCAGCCATGATCATATTGCATGGTATTTTTGGTAGCTCAGATAATTGGTTGGGCATCGCCAAGGTTTTTGCACACACGCATCAAGTTTATTTAGTAGATCAACGAAACCATGGACAATCTCCATGGTCTGACGAATTCGATTACCAGGTTATGTCGGAAGACCTCAACGAATTCATCCATACGCACCAGTTAACCAATCCGATTATCATCGGACATTCCATGGGCGGAAAAGTAGTCATGCAGTTCGCGTTAAACTATCCGACACTTTCGGATAAATTTATCATCGTGGACATTGCCCCCAAATTCTATCCTGTTCACCATACATCCATTTTAGCCGGATTAAATAGCATCGATCTTAAGGCAATAGCTTCACGCACAGAAGCTAATGAACACCTTAAACGCTTCGAAGAGCAGGAAGGCGTACGTCAATTTCTATTAAAGAATCTATACCGTAAGAATGACGAGGAATTCGCTTGGCGCATTAACCTGAGCGTTATTACTAAAAATATAGATGTAGTCGGCCATGAATTATGGGTCAAAAACCCATGCCAAACCCCAATACACTTCATCAAAGGAGAAAATTCACACTACATCCAACCCGAAGACGAGCGCTACATTGCTGAAATTTTCCCCAATTTTGATATCCACACGGTTGCTAACGCTGGACATTGGGTGCAGGCCGACCAGCCCGAGGCGTTCATCCAAGTCATTCAGTCTATCCTATGAAACTGATACTTATTCCTTGCCCCATTGCAGAAAATACAGCAGCAACGGCTTTGGCACCAGAAGTGCCTGCTTATCTTGTTAAATGCCAACATTTCTTAGTCGAGAATGTACGCACAGCGCGTAGATTCATATCGGAACTTAAACTAGGCATTTCAATCGAATCCCTAACATTTGAAATCTTAGATAAGGATACACCCAAAAAAACGGTCCTTGATTTTTTCAATAAACATCAAAATGAAGCTTACATTGGTATTATTTCCGAGGCAGGATGCCCAGGTGTCGCCGACCCCGGCGCACTAGCTGTAGGCATTGCCCAAGAAATGGGCATTGAGGTCCTACCACTGGTAGGCCCGTCCTCTATCCTGCTCGCGCTTATGGGCTCAGGTTTTTCAGGCCAAAAATTCGCTTTTCATGGCTACCTTCCCATCGAGAAACCAGCCCGCATTAAGCGCATGGAACAACTCGTACAATTGACCGAAAAAACAGGTGAAACACATATATTCATCGAAACACCGTATCGAAATAATGGATTGTTAGATGACATGATTCAGCACCTGCCCGGAAATACGTTGGTGGCAATAGGTGCGAATCTGCAAGGCGAAGGAGGATTTATTCAAACGAAAACGCTGAAAGATTGGTCGGCCAATAAACCTGAACTACACAAAATTCCGTGTATTTTCCTTTTTGGCCAAACCAATAATTAATCCGAAATTTGTAGCGTTTATGATACAGCTCGAAGTCTTCCAATTCAATCCCTTTCAAGAAAATACCTACTTACTGTGGGATGACGCTGGAAATGGACTTGTTTTCGACCCGGGCTGCTATGAGTTTGAGGAACGGAAACAAATCAAGGACTTTATCGCAGCAAAAGGCATTCAAATGAAATATATTTTGAACACCCATGCGCACATAGACCATGTGTTAGGCGTTTCCTTTTTCCAATCCGAATACAAAATTCCCTTTTGCCTTCATCTCAAGGACAAACCCCTACTAGATGACGCAGGTAATCGCGCTGAAGTTTATGGATTCCCGCATTACCAAGCCGCAACCGTAGATCAATGGATTAGTGAGTCAGAGCGCATTCAAGTAGGTGAATTTGATATACAAATTTTGTTTGTTCCTGGCCACGCGCCTGGACATGTGGCATTCTATTTGGAAAAACAGGGCTGGGTAATCGGTGGTGACGTACTTTTCAAGCGAAGTGTAGGAAGGACCGATTTTCCGTTGTGCAATCATGCCGACTTAATGCATAGTATTCAAACACAATTATATACGTTGCCCGACGAAACAATTGTGTTTCCAGGACATGGACCGAAAACAACGATTAAAGAAGAGAAGCAACATAACCCCTATGTAAAGGCATGAAAAAGGAAATCCCTAATCTCCTGACATTGGCCAACCTGCTAGCAGGATGTCTTGGTATATATTATGTCATGCAAGGAGATTTACTAGCAGCCTCTTATTGCATTTTCATTTCCTTAGTTTGTGATTTCTTGGATGGATTTGTTGCCCGCTTGTTGCAGGCGTATTCAGAATTGGGTAAGCAATTGGATTCATTGGCCGATATGGTTTCATTCGGTGTTTTGCCAAGTTTTATCTTGTTTGCCTTAGTGGAACAAAGCTGCGGAACCCAATGCTCCGTGGGTATTTTCGGATTCTACAAACCATTTATGGTGTTTTCGTTGGCATTAATGTCGGCCTACCGCCTCGCCAAATTCAACATTGATACCCGCCAAAGCGATCAATTCATCGGGGTACCCACGCCTGCAAATGGGCTATTAGTGGCTTCCTTGCCATTGATTTTACACTTTCAACCTGAATTTAGTCCGTACATTTTACACTTCAAGGGTTTGTTGATTTACAGCATAATCATGAGTTATTTATTGGTCGCTGAATTTCCGCTGATGGCATTTAAATTCAAGTCGTGGGGTTGGGGAGAAAATAAGATGCGTTACTTATTTTTAATTTATTGTGTTGCTATACTCCTAATGCTTAAATTTGCAGCTTTCCCGATTTTAGTCGTTTCTTATATCGTGTTATCGTTTATCCTTTCGTTACTTAATATCAAACAAAAATGAAATTTATCGCAGAAATCAATGTAATGCCTCAGAAAGAAATTCTTGACCCACAAGGAAAAGCGGTTCGCATTGGCTTACAAAATTTAAATATCACACAGGTTTCTGATGTGCGTATTGGTAAACATATCACCTTGCAATTAGAAGCGGCGTCGGAAGCAGTAGCAAATGAAATTGTAACGGAAGCTTGCAAAAAATTATTGGCAAATTTGATCATGGAGGAATTCGAATTCACACTCACGGCCATATAAATTAAAATTGGCCTGTATGCAACATCACAAGTGTACAGGCCTCTTCTACTTCAATTCCCTTCGAAGCTAACTCCTTCATTAAAGCTGGATTTTCTGTACCCGGATTGAAAATAACCCGCTTGGGATTTATCACCAGTAGATACGCCAAAAGATCAAGCTGATTTTTAGGTCCTACATATAGCGTCACGGTATGGATTTCCGTACAAGTTGGCTGTCCTACTTGAATGCTAATCCCGTTTACTTCCCCCGACTTATTCCCTACCAAGCAAACATAATGCCCCTTAGCTAGCAATAGTTCTGTAGCGATATAGGCATACCGCTCAGGATTTGTCGAGGCACCATAGACTAAAACACGCATAAAAGATTATCAGTTTTGTGATGCAATAATAGCACAAAAGCACGCGTTTTCTAGCAATAAAAGACGTAATTACGATACAACCACTAATAAAAAGCATGCTTTCAAGTCCTACTTCACGGATTGAACAATGGAAACGTATTCAATCATCAGATTGGCCGCAAGAAATCCACATCGAAATTTCGAATTTTGGTCGAATCAAAAGTTTTAAATCAAATCCCAAAGGTAAAATCATTCGGGGGTCGTTTATTCAAGCATATCGATCGTTAAATATGCGATACCAAGGCAATTCAATCAATCGCTACGTGCATAAAATGGTGGCTGAGTTATACATTCCGCGAACAAATCCAGAAGCATCGTTTGTCATCCATTTGGATTTTAAAAAAGAAAATAACCATGTGGATAATTTAGCTTGGGTCACACGGGATGGGCTAACAGCACATAATGTACACAATCCTGCTATTCTGCATAAGAAAATGCCATTGCGTACCAAGAATTATAAATTGAGTCACGCCCAAGTTGTACTGATTAAGCAAATGCTGCGCACAGGCAAAAACCGCATCAAAATGATTGCTAAGCAATTTGGCATCACCTCAACCCAAGTTAATCGAATCAAAAATGGAATTAATTGGAAACAGGTTCACTTAAAATAACTGCGAAGCAATCGCGTGAACACTATCCGATTTACTCATTGTATAGAAGTGGAGTGCTGGTACACCGGCTTGGATCAATTCGCGGCCTTGTTGTACTGCCCATTCCACACCCACCTGCTTAATTGCTGCATTTGTCGTACACGCACGTACTTCCTTTGCCAATGCTTCAGGCATTTCTAAATGAAATATTTCAGGTAAAATATCCAGCTGACGGGCTGTAGCTAGTGGCTTCAATCCAGGGATAATCGGCACATGAATATCCATGGCTCGGCATTTCTCTACGAAATCAAAGTAGTGTTGATTATTAAAAAACATTTGCGTGACAATGTAATCTGCCCCGGCATCTACTTTTTGTTTCAAGTAGCGTAAATCTTCCTCTAATGAGGTAGCTTCAAAATGCTTTTCTGGATAGGCAGCCACCCCAACACAAAAATTGGTTGGCAATGATTCTGTCTCTTCATGCAATAAAATACCTTGATTCATCGCGTGAACCTGCGCCACTAATTCATTCGCATACGCATGACCGCCTGGTTTTGGAACAAATCGATCCTCCCCTTTTTCTTGATCTCCACGCAAGATAAGTGCGTTTTCGATACCTAAATAGTGTAAGTCAATCAAGAAATCTTCTGTTTCCTCTTTTGTAAATCCACCACAAATCACATGCGGAACAGCTTCGGTTTTAAATTTCTGCATGATGGCTGCACAAATGCCTAAGGTCCCCGGACGCTTACGAATAGGAATACGTTTCAAAACCCCATCCACCACTCTTTCCACATACTCTTCGCGGTGATAGGTCACTTCGATAAATGGCGGATTAAACTCCATCAAGGGTTCAATATGGGAAACCAATTCCCCTAAATGTTGCCCTTTCATCGGAGGTATGATCTCGATGGAAAATAAAGTCTTGCCTTTGGCCGCCTCTAAATACTGTGTAATTTTCGTCATAGCCTATGCATCATATGTTAAAACAGGACTCAACCAACGCTCCATTTCCTCCAATGGCATTCCTTTACGCGCAGCATAATCTACAACCTGATCTTTGGAAATCTTGCCTAACCCAAAATATGTACTCTCCGGATGCGAGAAATAGAATCCAGAAACCGCAGAAGCTGGATACATCGCATAACTCTCTGTCAATTGAATTCCAATCTGCTTTTCCGCATCCAATAATTCAAACAGACGCTTTTTCTCCGTATGATCTGGGCAAGCTGGATAACCTGGAGCCGGACGAATACCTTGATATTTTTCTGAAATCAATTCTTCATTGCTTAATGATTCTTCAGCCGCATAGCCCCAATATTCTCTACGTACACGCTCATGCATTAATTCGGCAAATGCTTCCGCCAAACGATCTGCTAATGCCTTGACCATAATTGAGTTATAGTCATCATGCTGTGCTTCATATTTCGCCAATAAAGACTCAATGCCAATGCCCGTGGTCACTGCAAAAGCACCCACAAAATCCGTTTCCCCAGTAGCTAAAGGCGCTACAAAATCACTTAGGCACCGGTTAGGCAGAGATGCCGACTTTTGTCCTTGCTGGCGCAAGTGATGTAACCACGCCGTAGAATCCGAGGTCTCATCTTTGCGCTGAATGGTGTATGATGCATGCGTATGCACTCCATGTTTTTCACACGGAACTTCTTGCACTTTCTCCTCGAAATCGTGTAAAATAATATCGTCACCCAAAGCGTTTGCTGGGAAAAATCCAAGCGCTGCTTTAGCGGTTAATAATTTACCATCGATAATTTCTTGCAGCAAGGACTGCGCATCATTAAATAATTTACGTGCTTCTTGACCTACTGTTTCATTATCAAAAATGCGTGGGTATTTACCTGACAATTGCCATGTTGAGAAAAAGGGTGTCCAATCAATATATTTGGCAATTTCTGCTAATGAATAATCCTGGAAGTATTTTACGCCTAAAAACGAAGGTTGCTTCGCTTTGAAACCAGTCCAGTCAATGCCCGATGGTTTTTGACGCGCTTGGGCAATCGTCAAGTAATTTTTCTCTTGTTGGCGCGCAGCATGCGACTCCCGCAACTCCGCATATTCTTGTTTAATCTCAGAGAAAATCTCCTGCGATGACAATTCACTTTGCAATAAACGGCCCGCTACAGGCACTGATCGCGAGGCATCCAATACGTGAATCACAGGTCCACTGTAATGCGGATCGATCTTCACTGCCGTATGGATTCGAGAGGTAGTCGCTCCTCCGATCAATAACGGAATGGTAAATCCTTGACGCTCCATCTCTTTGGCAACATATACCATCTCATCTAAAGATGGGGTAATTAGCCCGGAAAGACCAATAATGTCAACCTGATGCTCTTTGGCAGCTGCTAAAATCTTCTCGCAGGATACCATAACACCAATGTCGATCACCTCATAATTATTACACGCTAACACAACGCCCACAATATTTTTACCAATATCATGCACATCTCCCTTCACGGTAGCCATTAATATTTTTCCTGCTGATGAACTTTCACCACCCTGCTTCTCGGCCTCAATAAATGGTAGTAAATAGGCAACTGCCTTTTTCATGACGCGGGCCGACTTCACCACTTGGGGCAAAAACATTTTACCCTCCCCAAACAAATCACCCACCACATTCATACCATCCATTAATGGACCTTCGATTACCTGAATAGGTTTGTCCACTTGCTGGCGTGCTTCCTCCACGTCCTCATCAATAAACTCAGTTAAGCCTTTGATAAGAGCATGCTCTAAACGCTTCTTTACCGGTAATTGACGCCATGCATCATCTACAACTGCCTCCTTACCGACCGATTTAACAGTCTCTGCAAAATGCACCAACTTCTCTGTCGCCTCAGGACTACGATTCAATAATACATCTTCACACAAATCACGAAGAGGTTGATCAATTTGATCATATACGCCCAATTGGCTGGCATTCACAATGCCCATATCCATACCTGCTTTGATAGCATGATACAGGAAAACGGTATGCATGGCCTCACGGACCGGCTCATTTCCGCGGAAAGAAAACGAAATATTCGAAACACCACCCGAGACTTTGGCGTGCGGTAAATTTTCTTTAATCCAGCGCGTGGCCTTAATGAAATCATTGGCATAGTTATTATGCTCTTCGATTCCCGTGGCAACTGTTAAGATATTGGGATCAAAAATAATGTCTTGTGCTGGGAATTTAACTTGATCAACTAAAATGCGGTAAGCACGCGTACAAATCTCAATCCGTCGCTCATATGAATCTGCTTGACCTTCTTCATCAAAAGCCATAATCACCACAGAAGCACCGTATTGCTTAACTTTATTGGCTAATTCAATAAAACGTTCCTCCCCTTCTTTCAGGGAAATTGAATTGACAACCGATTTACCTTGAACGCATTTCAAACCAGCCTCAATGACTTCCCACTTGGAGGAGTCAATCATAATCGGCAAACGCGCGATATCAGGCTCAGCCATTAACAAATTCAAGAATTGAGGCATCATTTTGACTCCATCAATCATCCCCTCGTCCATGTTGACATCCAAAATCTGTGCCCCTCCATCTACCTGTTCACGCGCAACAGCAATGGCTTCCTCAAAATTCTCCTCGCGAATTAAACGGGCAAATTTCTTAGATCCTGTTACATTGCAACGCTCACCAATATTAACAAAATTGGTCAATTCCGTTATTTCAAGTGGTTCTAAACCTGAAAGCTTCTGATTTAACGAATCAGCGGGAATAACATGTGGCTTATATTTTGCTGCAATTTCAGCGATTGCTTGAATGTGAGCCGGAGTCGTCCCGCAACATCCACCAATAATATTGACAAAACCATGTTGTAAAAAATCTTCAATCACCTCGGCCATCTGCTCAGGTGATTGATCGTATTCTCCCATTTCGTTTGGCAATCCGGCATTGGGATGTGCTGAAACTAAAAAAGGAGATTTATCATGCAAAGTCTTTACATACGGACGCATTAAATCGGCACCCAACGCGCAGTTTAATCCGACAGACATTAAAGGCATGTGGGAAATGGACGTTAAGAATGCTTCTGTTGTTTGACCTGAAAGTGTACGGCCTGAAGCATCTGTAATCGTCCCCGATACCATGACCGGCAAATAGGGTTTCGATGGATTATTTTTAAAATATTGATCAATCGCAAAAAGCGCGGCTTTGGCATTTAGGGTATCGAATACCGTTTCCACCAATAATACATCAGCTCCGCCGTCCACTAACCCGCGAACTTGCTCCGTATATGCTTCCACTAATTCGTCAAATGTTACTGCACGAAAACCAGGATCATTCACATCAGGCGAAAGAGACAACGTTCGGTTCGTTGGCCCGATGGAACCAGCCACATAACGTGGTTTAGCTGGATTTTGAGCTGTAAATTCATCCGCTACTTCACGAGCAATCTTTGCCGATTGGAAATTTAATTCATAGACCAAATCCTCCATATGGTAATCTGCCATCGCAATGGAAGTACCTGAGAATGTGTTTGTTTCTGCAATATCTGCACCGGCCGTAAAATATTTAGCGTGAATTTCCTTGATGACATCTGGACGTGTAATCGACAATAAGTCATTATTGCCCTTTACCTCATGGGGGAAATCCTTAAATCTTTCGCCGCGGTAATCGGCATCCGATAATTTATATTCTTGAATTAAAGAACCCATTGCACCGTCCAGGACAAGAATCCGGTGGCGCAACTGTTCGTAAATAGACGGCTTCTGCATAATCTTGCAAAGATACCAAAATCAAGGGAAATGAGGCAAGAATTAAGCGCCTAGTAGGCCCATTTTTTTGATTTTTTCCAAATCAGCCGGACTATCTATCCCAATCGTTTCATATTCGGTTTGAATCGTTTGAATGACATAGCCTTTTTCTAGCCAGCGTAATTGTTCCAACGACTCCGCTAACTCAAGTGCTGAAGGATTTAACAAGCTTAATTCACGTAGCGTATCTGCCCGATAGGCGTACAATCCTATGTGTTTAAAAAAGGAATGTTGCTGCAACCATTCTTCCTGTGCCACCCCGCGTAAATAGGGAATCGTTTGGCGTGAAAAATACAAGGCGTGACCTTGTTCATTGATAACCACTTTAGGGGTGTTGATCGAAAACAAGGTATTTTCGTCTTCCACACGTTTAATCAAAGTCAAAATAGGGGCATTGGTTGTAAATCCAGCGGCTAATTCTATGAGCTGAGCTGGCTCAATAAAGGGCTCATCCCCTTGGATATTTACGATGTAATCAACGGGCTCCCCTACTTTTTCCATCACCTCTGCACAGCGATCAGTTCCTGAAACATGATCTGCTCGCGTCATACATACCTCCGCACCAAAAGCCAAGGCAGCTTGTTGGATCCTTGCATCATCTGTAGCTATAATGATACGATCCCATCCTGACACTGCGGAAACCCGCTCATAGGTCCGTTGGATCATCGATTTACCACCAATATCCACCAAAGGCTTGCCTGGAAAGCGCGTAGATGCGTAACGGGCAGGAATCACAGCTATAACTTTTTTACCTTGCATCATGGGAATAGAACCGTTTATGCTAAAAATTTCACCAAATTTGCACATAATTTACGGGGAATCCGTGGGGCAAAGGTGGAAAAAAAATATACACATACTTTTTCGGGTAATATTTGGAGCACAGGGTACTTCGGCGACAAGGAACATCCAAAATGCTGGATTGAGACGCGTACGGAGAACCATACAGCCTGGCATCAATTGGATTTAATGACTTTTGAAAGTCAACCAATTCCATTTCCGGAAGTAGCCAATAAACCAAAGAGTTGGCTCATTGGCATTGAAAACATAGCCGTATTTATTTGCTTACATACCGGAAAAAATCCGGGAATCGAAGCCATTGAAGGATATGATTTAGGATCAGGAAAAAGAATATACAGGGTCGAATTGACTAGTTGGCTATCCATAGAAGGAATATTTTTACAAACCGCAAAGGGAGCGATTAACTTAAGGACGGGGGCATATGAACCCGTTGAAAAAACAACTTGGCAAGGCATTACATTCGAA
>JACCDM011632261.1_pt1 | contig 49612 bp, 37 predicted proteins | sample 7445851 | NCBI WGS metagenome assembly JACCDM01 (sample SAMN15323438, study PRJNA562643) | freshwater metagenome | isolation source: river surface water | place: USA:Blue River Watershed | collected 2017-08-16
AACGTTGGTAGCTTGAATGCCGATGGTGGAAGTGAGACCATGTTTTATACTGATCTTTCAGTTGGTCAAGAGTATTATGTTTTGGTTAGAAACAACAATAGCACTCCTGGAACGGCTTCTTTGCGTATTGCCTACATCCGCGGTGGTGCAATGGATATCGCTGTGTATACCAACAATACCAACAACTTCACCAACAACTGTCAAAACTTTAAAGTTGCATACAGAACAGGTGCAGTTACTTACACTGTAAACCGTTTGACTTCAGCTGATGTAAATGGTACGCCAGATTTCTCTTACACCATTCCATCAGGAACTGTTGCTCAATTGGGTCGTATTTTCCCTGCTAACTTCACAGGAGCTAGCCAAACCAAATATGTAACCGTTGACGTAGCTTATTCTTTGGCTGATGCTTTTGGTAACATGAATGACGTCATTGTTTCAGGAACTACTTTGGGAACTTTCACAATGAGCTCTGAAGCTGCGTTGCAAGTTCGTAGTACTGACCAGTGCCCAGTATTTAAATCAATTACTAGCTCTGTAGCTACAAACCGTGGAGTTTGTGGTGTTAAGAACTATAATTGGGAATTCACTCAAGTATTGCCCTCTGCTGGTTTGCCAATTTCTCTTGATGGAGCGGTAAATGCTTCAAGAATCATTGGATTGTCTTCAGTAACAGGAATTGCTAACGGTCAAAAGTATGATGTGAAAGTTCGTGCCAAGCACTTGGATAACGCATCTTATACTGCTTTCAATTCAACAGCTAACTGTGTTCAGACTATCGGTTTTGCGGGAATGCCATTGGAGCAATCAGCTTTCACTTCAGAGGCTGTAGCAATGGGTGGAGCTTCTTTTGTTGCTTATCCTAACCCAAATGCAGGTTCTGAGATTGTTCTTTATGCTAACGATTTCGAAGGTATGTTGAACGTTCAGATTTTGGATGGTGCGGGTCGCATGATCCAATCTGAGAATTGGACTGTAGAAGGAAATGGTGCCAAGACAATTTCTTTCAACGAGTCTCTTGCTGCTGGTATGTATACTGTTCGCATGAACAACGGCACTCAAACACAAGCTATCAAGTTTGTGGTTGTCAAGTAAACTTCGGTTTTACTCAACAAAGAAAAGGGAGCTCAACGGAGCTCCCTTTTTTATGCTGTTAAATTCCTTTTAATTATTAAAACCTCGGACAAGGAACTGGACTCTTTGGAGCCTGGCGAACAGGTCTTGTCTTTCTCTTGGTGAAGTCAGCCCTTCCGCCACTCGTGGAAGATTTGCATTTGGGATGTTTGAACAACGCCATTTTTACATGCACATAAATATTGGCACCGTATAAGTTTCCATTGAAAAGAAACGCATTCAAATAGTCACTTCCAATGATTACACTTCTCACCCTAAAAGCCAATCCTACCATGGGCTTTTTAAATTCATAGAGTGTAATGGGTAAACTGATTTCATAGTTGGCACTTTCCCAGCGAGGTACAACGGCCAAGTAGGTAGCACGTTGAATACCCAATTTGTTTTTCCAAGGAAATGCCAACGTCAACGCGCCCATGGCATAGAGCTTCCGATGAACATGGTAGTCCAACTGGGCACTCAAGGCAGTGGGCAATTTCATTTTCAATTTAGATCCTGATGTATTAGCCGTAGCGCCAAATCCATTGGTAATTGTTGTATCCGCGCTTGATGGCTCATCCCAATGGGTACCGCCGCCTCCGTTGAAGTTTCCGCCAGAAGTATTGTCAAAGGTGTATCGATAGTATGGCGCTTTGAATTTCACACTGCCAAAATCCAATAAGGCAATTGAAGCTTTGTATTCATATTTTCCATCTGTACATGGATTCCATGGGGTGTAACCGAAACTTCCCTTGGTTCTTTTTTTGTATGTTGCGCCAATATCAATCCCCCATCCTTTTCCGCTAATGAGCCCATTGCCAAAGGAGTTAAATGCAAATTCGCCATTGAGGGATTGTGTTACCAATTTGGAACTATCCTGAAGGGTGTATGTCCAATCATCTAATCGCGCGCCAAAAGCACCTGGTGATAAGAGTCTATTGATGGTTATGCCGCCTAATAAGATGGCATTGTCCCAGCGATAGGCAATGGTGGCATAAGAAAGGCCAATATATCCATATGCCATCAAGCCCACACGCATCTTTTCTACGGATTGGGTTTGGCCAATTTGTGGACGATAATCCAAGCCATCAGTGATCAAATAACTCGTAGCATTGGGAAGTTTACGAATGTCAGCCATTACCTGTACACCAGTATGAATGCCAAAAGCATGTTCTTTCCAGTTGGCGGTGAATGATGGACCACGGTAAGTCGCATTCACTTTGGCCATGTACTTTTTCTTGTTGTGGTTATATTGGATATTTCCAATTCCTCCGTAATCAGTCAGTGAGAAATCTTCCTTGCCGACGAATGCCAAATTATTAAAAGCAAAAGCATTGACTCCAGATAATTCTACGTCTATAAAAGTTCTGGAATCCGCAATGGATGCGGGATTGAAATATACTGTGTTTACAGGAGCCCTAGTACTGCCAGCTATACCCAACTCATCCTGAGCGCTCATTTGCATTCCAGGAATAAGTAGTAGTAATATCCAGCACTTTTGTTTCATTTACATGACAATGTTAACGATTCGCTTGGGTACAACGATGATTTTCTTGGGTGTATTGCCCTCCAAGTAGTGCGCTGTTTTTTCATGTGCCATCACCGCAGCCTCAACGTCTTTGGGATTCATTTTGGCATCCAAGTCAATATTGAATCTCATCTTTCCATTGAATGAAACGGGATAAGAAAAAGTATCATCTTCCAAATATTGGTTTTCAGCAACAGGCCATGGTTGATCTAAAACACTGGTATCATGACCAACAAGGCTCCATAATTCTTCTGCTAAGTGCGGTGCGTACGGAGAGAGTAGTATGGCCATTTTTTCGAGTACTTCAGCAGAATGACATTTTTGTTCTGTCAGTTCATTTACCGCGATCATCATGCTACTGACGACTGTATTCCATGAGAAACGGTTCAAATCATCAGATACTTTTTTGATGGTGCGATGAAGCGTTTGCATCGATACTTTTTCTGCCGATATTTTTTGAACCAAGTTTTCGCCGGTGTCACTTTTGTATAATCGGGTCATGCGACGCAAGAAATTGTGCACGCCGTTGATTCCTTTGGTATCCCAAGGTTTACTTTGTTCCACTGGACCCAAGAACATCTCATAGCATCGCAAGGTGTCAGCGCCAAATTTCTCTACCAACTCATCTGGAGTTTGGACGTTGTATTTGGACTTTGACATTTTTTCTACCTCAAATCCACACAGGTATTCGCCTTTGTCGTTTAAAACAAACTCAGCGTTGTTGTATTCAGGTAACCAATTTTTAAATGCTGCTGTATCCAACTTGTCATTGTCTACCATACTGATATCAGCATACAATCTTTGTGTGGTGTATTCTTTTCTTAGATCAGCAGAAACAAATTTGTTGGTGTCTTTGATTCTGTATACAAATGACGATCTTCCCAAAATCATCCCTTGGTTGATCATTTTCTGGAAAGGTTCGCCAAAAGGCACATGTCCAAGGTCATGAAGAATCATGGTCCAGAATCTGGAGTAGAGTAGGTGACCCGTAGCATGTTCTGCACCGCCCATGTACAAATCCACTTGTCCCCAATAATTCATGGCTTCTTTTGATGCTATGAATTCTTGGTTTTGTGGATCCATGTAACGAAGGAAGTACCAAGAAGATCCTGCCCATCCCGGCATGGTATTGTACTCCATGTTGTATTGATTGTCAAACTTCCATTGACTTCGTGCCAAGGGAGGTTCTCCATCTTCTGTAGGCAAGTATTTGTCTACTTCAGGAAGGGTGACAGGCAGTACTTGATCGTCAATCATTTCAGCCATTCCGTTTTTGAAATAAACGGGGAAGGGCTCGCCCCAATATCGTTGTCTACTAAATACGGCATCGCGCAATCTGTAATTCACTTTGCGGTCGCCATATCCAATCGTCTGCAGCTCTTCAATCATTTTGTTGAAAGCCACTGAACCACACATGCCATTTAAAAAATCGGAATTCATGAGTGGAACTTCTTTGGAAGTACAAGCACTTTCTGAGGCATCGTGGTTTTCAAAAATCAAAACCATCGGAATATTGTGGTGCTTCGCAAAATCCCAATCGCGTTGGTCACCTGCTGGAACGGCCATTACGGCTCCAGTTCCGTATCCGGCTAAGACATAATCTCCGATGTAAATAGGAACTTGCTTGTTTGTGAACGGATGTATCGCATATGCACCAGTGAAAACACCTGACATTTCTTTGCTTTGAACTTGACGATCGCGTTCATTTTTCAAAGCAGCTTTTTCTACATATTCTTGGACAAATGGTCTTTGATTGTCTGTGGTAATTTGATGCACCAGAGGATGCTCAGGAGCCAAGGTCAAGAAACTTACCCCCATCAAAGTATCAGGACGTGTGGTAAAAACTTCAATTTGATTGGCGTGATTTTCAACATCAAAAAACACCGTGGCACCCTCTGATTTTCCAATCCAATTTCGTTGAATTTCTTTGATGCTTTCTGGCCATTCTATCTGATCTAAACCGTTGAGCAATCGTTCGGCAAATGCGGAAATACGCATTGACCACTGTCTCATTTTTTTCTGAACAACAGGATGGCCGCCGCGCTCACTTACGCCATCTTTGATTTCGTCATTGGCCAATACAGTACCCAATGCAGGACACCAATTCACCATGGAATCCGCAAGGTAAGTTAGCCTGAAGCACATCAACAAATGATAGCGCTGTTCTTCGTTCATGCTGCTCCAATCCGTTGCAGAAAAGTCACCATTCCAATCTGGCTCGAAGAAAAACAAAGGTTGACCTTCGTTGTTCTTTAATTCCAAAAGTGATTTGTGCCAATTTTCATCGCAAGCTGGCTGAACATTATAATTCCCATTTTTTGCAAAGGCATCAACGAGAGTTTGAATGGGTTCAGTTTTTTGAGTTGATACATTAAACCATGAGTTGTAGATGGTTTTGAAAATCCATTGTGTCCATTTGTAATACTCGGGAGAACTCGTTCTAACTTCTCTGTCCCAATCAAAACTAAATCCTATTTTGTCCAATTGCTCGCGGTATCGCGCAATGTTCTTCTCCGTTGTTATAGCTGGATGTTGCCCTGTTTGTATGGCGTATTGTTCCGCGGGCAATCCAAAACTATCATACCCCATAGGATGCAAGACATTGTAACCTTGGTGTCGTTTGTATCGCGCAAAAATATCACTGGCAATGTAGCCTAGCGGATGACCTACGTGTAGGCCGGCTCCACTGGGATATGGAAACATATCTAGGATATAATATTTTTTCTTGTCGGCGTTTTCCTTCACCCTATAGCTGCCAAGCTCTCTCCATTTTGCTTGCCATTTGGTTTCTATCTCTTGAAAATTGTATTCCATCTTGCTTAAAAAATCGTTCGCGAAAATAAGTTGTTTCAGTATTCTTTTCGGTTATTAAAACCATTCTGTCTTGTCTTCCATTTCCCTTTGGTGAAATCGGGAATGTCTTGTTTGCTTCCGCCATCTGCAATACTTTGTTCAGAAAGGGGGGTAATGCAAGCCCAAGTTGCCATGTCATACACATCAATGGGAAACTCCTCATTGTGTTTGCAGCATTCAACAAATGCGTTGAGAACAAAAAAGTCCATTCCTCCATGTCCCGCAGATAGAGCCTCTTCCTTGTATTTCATCCAAAGGGGATGATCATATTTCTCCATCCATTGCGCATCACTCTCCCAACGGTGAGGTGATGTCTTTCCTTCGATGTGTATTTGTTGCAAATCATCCATCCACAGGCCTTGTGTTCCTTGTACCCTGAAGTTGAGCGAGTATGGACGAGGAGAGGAAGTGTCATGAATTAAAATTATGGACTCTTCATTTTGAGTGCGAATCATCGTTGTTACAATATCACCCAATTTAAAATTCACTTTCGCATTAGGATGATCAAGACCCGCCTGATCCGCTATGTATTTGTGTAATCCTCTTGCCTTGGTTGCAATAGAAGTCAAAGAGAGTAGTCTGTTACCTCTGTTGATGTCAGTCATCATGGCTATAGGGCCAAGCCCATGGGTGGGATATAGTTCGCCGTTTCTTTTGATGCTGTGTATGGTGCGCCACTTGGATTCTGAAATTCCTCGGTCGCCAAATTGAACACCTTTGCCATAAGGGGTGATTCCGTCATTCAATTTAACAGCGCGCAGATCATGTTGGTAGCCACCTTGCAAATGCAGAAGTTCGCCAAATACATTTTGTTTCACCATGTTCAATACAGCCATGACATCTCTTCTGTAACAAACATTTTCAAGAAACATCAATGGCACACCAGTAGATTCAACGGTTTCTACTATCGACCAACATTCCTCTAAGTTCAAGGCACCTGAAACTTCCATGCCTACTTTTTTACCAGCTTTCAGTGCTGCGATGCCTTGCCTGACGTGCCATTCCCAGGGCGTACAAATTATCACGGCATCTAGTTTTTTATCGTCCAAAAGTTGGAGGTAGTCTTCGGAACCTTGGCTGTATACTCGAGGTTGTTTTTTCTTGAATTGATCAAAAATTTTAAGCGCTGCTGGAATGGCCCAGTTCTTATCAGGGTCAGCAATACTGATTATTTCAACATCATTTCTTTTTAGTAGCTCGTCAATGTGGCTCTGACCGCGAGCTCCAACGCCAATGATTCCGATTCTAATGCTGTCTTTGAGGCTCATTGCGGGAACCCAAGCACTGCTTGCAAGAGCAGCTCCAGCAAGCCCTGAGGTGATTAGAAATTCTTTGCGATTCATCGGTTGTACTTGATTTTTTTACTCCATCCCATAGATGGTTTCTCAATCCATTGAAAATAAAAATGTGCGGCAATAGTAGAGGCTGCAAATCCAATAGCGATTACCAAAGGCTTTTCCCACCACAATGTAAAGCGGTGACTTAGGAAGTTAATGATAGAAGCGCCAACAACGCTGTGAAGCAGATAGAATGAGTAACTGATGTTCCCGAAAAAATGCGTGAATTTGTTTTCCCAATCTTGATAGAAATATACCAATAGAATTGTGCCCCAAGCAATGCCTAGAATTACCCAGTGATGATGGACCAAGGTTACAGCCGAGGCGGCGATGGATACAGCAATAAATTCTGCGAGTGTTACCCTTTTGAAGTAGTGCAGAATGTAAATAAGACCAAGTAGGAAATAAGCTCCCCACCCCGTAAAACAATCATTGTTGGTATAGGCAAAAGGCATTCCCAGGAGAATCAAATAGAATAATGCACGCCAAATAAGCCTGCTGCTCATGGCCAGAGGGAATATTAAAGCAAGTATGAGGTAGTATTGAAATTCGATGGCCAAGGTCCAATAGCCAGGATTGATCCAACGCATGTTTTCAAAAAATGGAATCAGATAGCCCAAATGCAATAGGATTTCCTGCCAAGTTGGAAAAAGATTAACGGGTGCAGAACCCGGAACAAAGTTTCTTACCCACAAGTACAACATACCCACGAGCATAGAAACAATGTATGGCGGCTCTATGCGCAAGGTTCTTTTCCATAAAAAAGTAAAGAAATGCTTGTATTGGTAGTTTCCAATGATCATGGAGATAGGAATGACCATTCCCGATATGATAAAGAAAATCTGGACAGTATTGGAGAGCATATGAACGGCGTCAAAAATGATTCCGCCTTGGATGTATCCTACGGTGCAGCATATATAATGATACAAGCAAATTCCAATGGCCGTTAGACCTCGTAAACTGTGAATAATGGGGAAATTGGTCTTCATTCAACAAATATAACACAGGCCGAACCTTTTAACTTTTAGGTGGTTTTTACTTCGTTCAAGTATTTCTTTTTGTCAATCCCTTAAAAGGTGTATTTTTGCGGCGTGAAACTATTTAGAAAAATTCTAAATAACGAATTATGATAAAAGTAACAGAGAGTGCCAAGGCCCAGGTGGCCAAGCTAATGCAGGAGGAAAATCATCCGGAAAATTCCTTTGTTCGCGTTGGAGTTGAAGGTGGTGGATGTAGTGGATTGATGTACCAATTGAAGTTTGATCAAAACATGCAAGAGGGAGATCAAGTATTTGAAGACAACGGAGTGAAGGTAGTTGTGGACAGGAAGAGCTTCTTGTATCTCATCGGGACTGAATTGGAGTACACAGGAGGATTAAACGGAAAAGGTTTTGTTTTTAATAATCCCAATGCATCCCGCACATGCGGATGTGGGGAGAGTTTTTCAATATAATTATGGAAATTCTTGACGAGATAACAGGGAAGGAATATGAATTTGGCTTTACAACCAATATCGAATCAGATAAGATTCCAGCTGGTTTAAGTGAAGACATCATTCGTATAATTTCTCAAAAGAAGAATGAGCCCGAATGGCTGTTGGAATGGCGGCTTGAGGCATTTAGAATTTGGGAAAGGATGAAGGAACCAGAGTGGGCGCATGTCCAGTATGAGAAACCGGATTTTCAGGCCATTTCTTATTACTCCGCTCCCAAGACCAAACCCAAATACAACAGTATTGATGAGATTGATCCGGAAATGAGAAAAACGATGGATCGCTTGGGTATTTCTTTGGACGAGCAAAAACGATTGAACGGAATTGCGGTTGACTTTGTGATGGACTCTGTATCTGTGGCAACGTCATTCAAAGAAAAATTGGGTGAGCTTGGAATCATATTCTGTTCAATCAGCGAGGCCATCAGAGAGCATGGTGATTTGGTTAGAAAATATTTGGGCACTGTAGTACCCAGAACAGATAATTTTTATGCGGCATTGAACTCTGCCGTATTTACGGATGGTTCCTTTTGTTACATACCCAAAGGTGTTCGCTGTCCCATGGAGCTTTCCACTTACTTTCGAATTAACGAAGCGGGTACAGGTCAGTTTGAGCGAACGCTCTTGATTGCCGATGAAGAGAGTTACGTGAGTTACTTGGAAGGTTGTACCGCACCACAACGCGACGAGAATCAATTGCATGCTGCAGTTGTAGAATTGGTTGCCTTGGAAAAAGCAGAAATCAAATACAGTACCGTTCAGAATTGGTATCCAGGAGACAAAGACGGAAAAGGTGGCGTGTTCAATTTTGTTACCAAGCGCGGATTGTGTGACGGTTACAAATCGAAAATCTCTTGGACGCAGGTAGAGACGGGATCAGCGGTTACTTGGAAATATCCGAGTTGCGTATTGAAAGGTGATTATAGTGTGGGTGAGTTTTACTCTGTTGCTGTCACCAATCATCACCAACAAGCAGATACTGGAACCAAGATGATTCACATTGGTAAACATACCAACAGTACAATCATATCAAAAGGAATCAGTGCGGGCTTCAGCAACAATAGTTACAGAGGGTTGGTGCAAATCAATCCAGGTGCTCAACATGCTAGAAATTTTTCACAATGTGACTCTTTATTGATGACGGATACAAGTGGTGCCCACACATTCCCATACATTGAAGTGAACAATTCTACTGCCCAAGTGGAGCATGAAGCGACAACATCGAAGATTGGAGAAGATCAAATTTTTTACTGTCTGCAACGCGGTTTGGATGAAGAACAAGCCATCAGCATGATTGTAAACGGATATGCAAAAGAAGTATTAAACAAGTTACCCATGGAGTTTGCAGTAGAGGCACAAAAGCTTTTGGCCATCTCATTGGAAGGTAGCGTTGGATAAAGATAAGACCATGATTGAAATTAAGAATTTACAAGCTTCCATTGGAGAGAAGCAAATTTTAAAGGGATTGAACTTGACTGTAAAGCCTGGTGAGGTTCATGCGATAATGGGACCCAACGGTTCTGGAAAATCAACCTTGGCGAGTGTTTTAGCAGGTCGTGAAGATTATGAAGTGACGGGTGGTGAGGTTGTATTTAATGGCAAGGATCTTTTGGAGATGGCGCCTGAAGAACGTGCAAGAGAAGGCTTGTTTTTAGCTTTTCAATATCCGGTCGAAATACCTGGAGTTTCCAATATGAACTTTTTGAAGGCAGCTGTAGGTGAGATGAGAAAGCACCGTGGTTTAGAGGCATTGAGTGCAAAAGACTTTTTGGCTATGGTGAAAGAGCGATCAGCATTGGTAGAGTTGGATGGGCAATTGGCACACAGAGCGGTGAATGAAGGTTTCAGTGGAGGTGAAAAGAAGCGCAATGAAGTTTTTCAAATGGCCATGTTGGAACCCAAGTTGGCGATTTTAGATGAAACTGATTCAGGGTTGGATATTGACGCTTTGCGCATTGTGGCGCAAGGTGTAAATGCAATGCGCTCGCCTGAGCGTTCATTTGTTGTCATTACGCACTACCAACGTTTGTTGGATTATATCGTTCCAGACGTTGTTCACGTCTTGTACAAGGGACAGATTGTGAAAACTGGAACCAAGGAATTGGCTCTAGAGTTGGAAGAAAAAGGTTACGATTGGATCAAAGAAACAGTGGCGTAATGGAAGCAATCCAAGTTTCAACATTTCAAAAGTGGCTGAATCTAAATGCCAATGCGTTTCGCTTAGGTGGCGCTATGGCTGAAGAAGCAGCAACTATTCTCTCAGATCGGGATTTTCCAAATACCCGAATGGAAGAATGGAAGTATACCCGAACACAAAAGTTGGCTCAAGGGGATTGGCAATTGTCCACGGGAGAAATCACCAGTGATCCTGAATTTGAATTGATTCACCAAGTAGAGGGTGTATTGGGTAATACCTATTTTGCACAGCTCAATGCGGCGTTATGCTCTGGTTGTTGGGGAATTAGCATACCCAAGAACGAGCAATTGGAAGAGGCTTTTCAATTTGTTATCAAAACCTACGGAAATAACACGTGGGTGCAGCCGCGCATATTGATTCGTGCACAAACCAATAGCGAATCCAAATTTGTTTTTCATTTTGAAGGAAAGGATCAATCATTTTGTAATGGGGTGATTCAAGTTGAAGTAGAAGACAATGCGCGTGTAGAAATAGATATCATACAAGACAATCACGATAATCATTTTCAAATTTTAGAAGTGCTTGTTAATCAAGGTCGCAATAGCCATTGTAATGTGGTTACACATACCTTGGATGGGACATGGGTAAGAAACAATTTACACATGACTTTAAATGGAGAAGGATCTCATGCGGGATTGGCAGGATTCTATTTGCCCCATGGAGCGCAGTTTATAGATAATCACACTATTGTGGATCATAAAGTTCCGCATTGCACATCCAACGAGTTGTACAAGGGTGTGCTGTATGATCAATCAAAGGGCGTTTTCAATGGGAAAGTTTTTGTTCGTCGAGATGCCCAAAAAACAGAGGCTTATCAGAGTAATAAGAACATCATGATGAGTGATGAGGCGGTGATTGATACCAAGCCAGAATTGGAAATTTATGCGGATGATGTCAGATGTTCGCATGGTTCAACGACGGGTCAGTTCGATGAAGAAGCCTTGTTTTATTTACGCGCCAGAGGATTGAGTGAAGTTGGAGCCAAACAATTGTTGGTTTCAGCTTATGTGAATGAAGTGATCGATCGATCACAGAATCCGGAAGTTGTCACATTTGTCAAAAATGAATTGGCGCAACGTGGTCGAATAATTGCAGATGAAATATGAGTATCAATGACCAAATCATTCAACTGAAAAAGGAATTTCCGCTTTTACATCAGAAAGTAAGGGGGAGTGAATTGGTCTATTTAGACAATGCAGCAACCTCTCAAAAACCAGAGGTGGTATTGGCTTGTATTCAAGAATACTATCAACAGTACAACTCAAATGTACATCGAGGCGCTCACTATCTTGCCAATATGGCAACTTCTAGAATGGAAGAGGCTCGTGAGGTGGTCAAGAATTTTTTAGGTGCCCAAGGTTCTGAGGAAGTTATTTTCACTCAAGGGACAACGGACGGAATCAATTTGGTAGCGCAGGCTTGGGGAAATTCAAATCTCCAAGAAGGTGATGAGATACTGATAGCAACTTCAGAGCATCACGCCAATATTGTGCCCTGGCAAGAATTGTGCAAAAGGACCAAATCAGTTTTGAAAGTGATTCCATTGAATGAAGATGGTACATGGGTCAATGACTACCGTTCCTTTGTTACGGAAAGAACCAAATTGGTTGCTGTAGGTTGGGTGAGTAACGCAACAGGTGTGATTCATCCGGTTCAGGATATGATTGCAACCGCGAGGCAAATGGGGGCGAAAATATTAATAGATGCGGCTCAAGCGGTATGTCATTTTTCTATCAATGTGCAAGACTTGAATTGTGATTGGTTGGTTTTTTCAGGACACAAAGTTTTTGGTCCAACAGGTATTGGTGTGTTGTACGGAAAAGCAAAAGTGCTGAGAGAGATGAACGTGTATCGTTCAGGTGGCGAAATGATTGATGTAGTCAGTTTTTCTGGAACGACATTCAATGATATTCCTTTTAAGTTTGAGGCAGGAACGCCCAATATAGAGGGTATCATTGCTTTGGGTGAAGCCCTGCGTTGGTTTGAAAATTTAGGTTGGGGGTTAATAGAGAGCATAGAACGAGAACAACAGAATTGGATGAAAGATGTCGTAGACACTTTCTCTGAATTGCGTTGGATAGGTTTAGCCAAGAATAGAGTGGCGCTTTACTCTTTTGCGCATTCGCACATTCATGCAGGCGATATTGGAGCGTTATTGGATCAGCAAGGCGTGGCCATTAGAACGGGGCATCATTGCACCCAGCCCCTGTGGCAGTCCATGAATTTGCCTGGTTCGGCTCGTGCTTCCTTTGCTTTATATAACACAGAGGAAGATGTTCACCGATTTAAAGTAGCCCTTGCGCAAACATTAAAAATGTTGTCATGAGTATCGCACAGAAACAATTGGAATTGATAGAAGAGTTTGCCATGTTTCCAACTTGGATGGAGAAGTATGAGTACATCATCGAGTTGGGAAAAGACTTGCAAACATTGCCCGAAGAATTGAAGAATGAAGATCATTTGATCAAAGGATGTCAATCGCGGGTTTGGATTTCCGCTTCAAAAAATGCAGATGGAACTTTGCATTTCGAAGCAGATAGTGATGCAATCATTACAAAAGGTATGGTGAGTTTGATTGTGCGCATTTTTGAGGGAGAAAAGGGGCAAGACATCGTTGATGCACCTATGGATTTTTTAAAGCAAATTGGTTTGATGGAGAATTTGTCGCCTACGCGCAGCAATGGGTTGGCGGCGATGATTAAGCAAATAAAGACTTACGGTTTATTAATGCATTGAGTATGGACAGAGAGAAATTGACAGAGGATATTATCGCGACATTAAAGACCATTTACGACCCCGAAATTCCCGTGGATATTTACGAGTTGGGATTGATTTACGGCATCGATGTTAAAGATTCAGGTGATGTGGTTATTTCCATGACCTTAACTTCACCGAGTTGTCCCGTTGCAGAAACTCTTCCGCCGGAAGTTGAATCGAAAGTCAAAGAGACACCTGGAGTTTCTGATTGTAAAGTTGAAATAACATGGGACCCTCAATGGGACAAATCCATGATGTCGGAGGCCGCCCAATTGGAGTTGGGATTTTTATAGGCATTTAGATTCTATTGTATCTTGCCGCTATGAAGAGGTTTTCTTTAATAGCGGCTTTTTTATTTACAATCATGGTCAACAGCATTTTTGCGGGAACCGGTTTTGTGGGTTCGCATGCATCCAGCAATTGGAGTTTTTATCAAGATGCGGGTGGAAATGGATTGCGCACTTTTACAACCTCCATGCTGACCCTCAAAGGGAGTAATGCCATTTCATTTATGTTGGTAGAAACCAAAGTTACCATGGTTGCTCCTGTTTCAGGAACATATAGTTTTACATGGCAGCATACAACTTTGGACAACGCTTTGTATGAAGACGCGGCCTATTACATCAATACTTTTTACCAACCTATTACAGAAGGGAATCCAGCGGTTTCAGCTAGTGGGGATATTTCATTTTATGCGACAGCTGGAAGTACAATTGGTTTCGCCATTTTTTCCAATGATGACGCCTACGGTGCTTCAACATTGAAAATCTCGAATTTTACTTGGCCAGATCCTGTTACAGGATGTATGGATGCTGCGGCTTGTAATTATAATGTCAACGCCAATGTGGAGGGTAGCTGCACCTATCCCGCTCAGTATTTGAATTGTGCCGGCGCATGTCTTCAGGATACGGATGGCGATGGGGTATGCAATGAATTGGAGCAAGTTGGATGTCAAGACGCCACTGCGTGCAATTATAGTTTTCTGGCAACGGATCCTGGATTGTGCCTTTATTCAAATCCTGGCTACAATTGTTCGGGTGAATGTATCAACGATTCTGATGGAGATGGAATATGTAATCCATTTGAGATAGTAGGATGTCAAGATTTGTCCGCTTGTAATTTTAATCCAGACGCTACGGATGCAGGCAATTGCTTGTTTGCAGCACCCTTCAGAGATTGTTCTGGAAACTGTCTAAATGATATAGATAATGATGGCGTATGCAATGAACAAGAGATCATCGGTTGTCTGGATGTAACGGCGTGTGATTATAATTTCTCTGCAACGGATCCAGGAGCTTGTACATATCCGTTGCCTTATTTCAATTGTCAAGGAGACTGTATTTCGGATACAGACGGTGACGGAGTTTGCAATGAGTTTGAAGTTGCTGGATGTCAGGATGGCCTGGCATGTAATTATGATGCAACGGCAACGGATAGTTCTAATTGTATTTATGCACAACCTGGATTTGATTGCGACATGACTTGTGTTGCCGATAATGATGGTGATGGAGTTTGCAACGAATTTGAAATTGTGGGATGTCAGGAACCTACGGCATGTAATTTCAATTCTTCAGCTACAGATGCTGGAAATTGTGAATATCCTGCTGTCGGATACAATTGTACGGGACAATGTTTATTGGACACCGACAATGATGGGGTTTGCAATGCGTTTGAGATTTTAGGATGTCAAGATGTGCAAGCTTGCAATTTTTCGCCGTTTGCAACTGATCCTGCTGATTGCATTTATCCAGCTGAATTCTATAACTGTAATGGGGAATGTGTCAACGATGATGACGGTGATGATGTTTGTGACGAGCTTGAAATTGTAGGTTGTTTTTCTCCAGCTGCTTGCAATTACAATCCAATGGCTACAAACCCTGGAATCTGTCAATTCCCAACAACGGGATATAATTGCCAAGGTGAATGTTTGCAAGATTCAGATTCCGATGGCGTTTGCAATTCATTTGAAATCTTAGGATGTCAAAATCCTGATGCGTGTAATTTCAATCCATCGGCTACCGAGCCTGGGGTGTGTAATTACCCAATGGAATTTTACAACTGTCAAGGAAATTGTTTGAGTGATCTAGATGCGGATGGTGTATGTGATCAATATGAAATTGCAGGTTGCACAGATCCAGCCGCATGCAATTATGAGCCCAATGCAACGGATGTTGCTGATTGTATTTATGTACAAGTTTATTACAATTGTGACGGAACATGTATGAATGATTCGGACAATGATGCTGTGTGTGATGAACTTGAAGTCCTAGGTTGTATTGATTCTTTGGCCTGCAATTACAGTTTATTGGCCACAGAAATGGATAACTCATGTATTTATCCCATTGAGGAAATATGCAATGACATCGATGATAATTGCAATGGCATAGCAGATGATGGATTGGTTTTTTCGGATTGGTTTTTTGATGAGGATTTGGATGGTTTTGGGAATGTGTTTTATGAGGGCAATTGTCTGGAATTAATCTCTGGCTATTCTTTTATCACAGGAGATTGTAATGATTTGGATAGCCTAATCAATCCTGCGGCTGTTGAAATAGAGGACAATGATATTGATGAGAATTGTGATGGTCAAATTCCCAATATTGTATCTGATGTTGATTCGAGTAGTTTGAGTTTGGTTCCTAACCCTGCTCAAGGTGAAATTCAAATTAAGGGGATGAGTGCAAGTGGCCCGGTGCAGATATACAATGCCCAAGGATTGTTGGTGATGTCAGAGTGGGTGCAAAAAAATGAGCGCATCCAATTGGATGCGCTCAGCAATGGGATGTATGTAGTTCGCTTTGGAGATAATTTCGTTCAGCGACTCATTCTTTCCAAGTAATTAACCCAAGACGCTTCTTGAGATGACGATTTTTTGAACTTCGCTGGTTCCTTCGTAGATCTGAGTGATTTTGGCATCACGCATCAAACGTTCTACATGGTATTCTTTAACGAAGCCATATCCGCCATGAATCTGAACAGCTTCCACGGTGTGCTTCATCGCAACATGTGATGCGTATAATTTGGCCATGGCACTGGCTTCGTCATAATTCAAATGTTGGTCTTTCAACCAAGCGGCTTTGTAAACTAACATACGAGCAGCTTCGATTTCTGTTGCCATATCTGCCAATTTGAAAGCGATTGCTTGATGCTTGGATATCTCTTTTCCAAAAGCTTTTCTTTCTTTGGAATAGGCCAAAGCCAATTCATAGGCTCCTGCAGCAATACCCAATGCTTGTGCAGCAATACCGATACGACCACCGCTCAATGTTTTCATGGCGAATTTGAAACCAAATCCATCTTCACCAATTCTGTTAGCCTTTGGAACTTTGACATCGTTGAACATCAAGGTATGCGTATCACTTGCGCGAATACCCATTTTATTTTCTTTGGCACCCACGATGAAACCTTCCATTCCTTTTTCAACGATCAAGCAATTGATTCCTTTGTGACCTTTCTCCACATCTGTTTGAGCGATAACTAAATAAGTTGAAGCGCTATTTCCGTTGGTGATCCAGTTTTTGGTACCATTTAATAAATAGTAATCACCCATATCGACAGCAGTGGTGCGTTGAGAGGTAGCGTCAGATCCAGCTTCTGGTTCAGATAAGCAAAAAGCGCCAATTTTTTCGCCGCTTGCCAAAGGTTTCAAAAACTTTTGTTTTTGTTCCTCATTTCCAAAAGCTTCCAATCCCCAAGTAACCAAGCTATTGTTTACAGACATACAAACTGAAGTTGATGCATCGATTTTGGAAATTTCTTCCATAGCCAAAACATAACTCAATGTATCCATTCCAGACCCACCGTACTCTGGATTAACCATCATACCCATGAATCCCAACTCTGCCAGTTGCTTGATTTCCTCTACAGGAAATTTTTGATGCTCATCTCTTTCGATAACACCTGGTTTCAATACGTTTTGCGCAAACTCTCTTGCGGCTTGTTGAACAGCTTTGTGTTCTTCAGTTAATTCGAAGTGCATTGTTCGAGAAATTTATTGGGTGCAAAGAAAAGCCATAATGGCTTTACAAAAAAAAATCTTTGCGCTTCAGTAAATGTGAAATATCATTGTGCCATGATGGCAAGAGATTACCATGTTATTGGATTGATGAGTGGTACGAGTTGTGACGGCTTGGATTTGGCGTATTGTCGTTTTTGTTGGGTTGGTGATCATTGGGATTTTGAAATTATTGATGCGGAGACTATCCCATATTCAGAAGGGCAGAGAAAACAATTGCAAGAGCTAGATCAATTGTCTGCGGTTAATCTTATTTCCGCTGATCGTCACTGGGGGACATGGATGGGTGAGCAGGTGGCCCTTTGGATGAAAGAGCATCCTCAATGTAAAGTTGATTTTGTTGCATCTCACGGTCATACAGTTTTTCATCAACCGCAATCGGGATTCACCTATCAAATGGGCTCTCCAGCTAATTTAGCTGTAGCGGCTCAATTGCCGGTTATAGGTGATTTCCGTTCTACTGATGTAGCTTATGGTGGACAGGGTGCTCCTCTTGTTCCGATTGGAGATGCTCTGCTGTTTAAGGATCATGCTTTTTGTTTGAATTTGGGTGGTTTTGCCAATATTTCTTATGAAATTAATGGTGAGCGTCTGGCATTTGATGTTTGCCCTTTAAATCTACCGTTGAATATTCTAGCTAATCGCCTGGGATTCCAATTTGACGAGAATGGAAAAAATGCGCGTCTGGGTTCAATAAATGAAAGTTTGCTTGAAGATTTAAACGCATTAGCTTTTTATCACGAACCACCACCGAAGTCTTTGGGTAAAGAGTGGCTCGATACTGAATTTATTCCCGTTTTGAAGCAATACGCTATTCCAGTTGTTGACATGATGGCTACGGTGGTTGAGCATGAGGCGATGCAAATAGCTAGTGTGGTCAATGGATGGACAGGAACAGTCTTGGTAACGGGTGGTGGTGCTTACCATACATTATTGTTGGATCGGTTAAGGAAAATGGCTCCGGATATGGAATGGTTGGTTCCGGATAATAAACTGATTCAATTCAAGGAAGCATTGGTTTTTGCATTTCTGGGTGTTTTGAGATGGGAGATGCAAGTCAATGCCTTGGACTCCGTGACAGGAGCGGAGCGGTCTTCAACTGGTGGAGGTCTTTATTATTACTAAAATGAAGAAAAGACTTTTCCTTTCCATATCGTTGTTCGGAGTTGGATTATTGATTTCTTCTATTCTTTTAGGAATCTTCACATACTTAAGGGCCAAGGAGCAAACCAAAATCCAGTTGGGTAATAACAAGAAAATTTTACTTCTGGGCGATTCACATCCTGCATGTGGCATTATGCCTTTTGACGAGTGTATTCATTTAGCCAAGTCTGGTGAAGCTTGGTATTATCAGGTAGTAAAGGGCAGATGTGTTTTGGATTCGAATCCTCAGGTCAAAACAGTGTTGATTGAATTTAATTTGGGACAACTTTCACCGGTTATGGAGAAGTGGATTTTGGATGATGAACATGTTGAGCGAGCTGTCAAATCGTATTTTTCTATTTTGACATGGGACAATTGGCAATTTGTATTGAAAAACAATCCCAATCAAACCATTCAGTCTTATTGGTTGTCTCAAAAACGAATATTAGCGGGAGAGTCTTTCAATACTTCGGAGCAATTTATATCCGAGAAAGAGTGGGGGGGATTTGAAGAGAATTTCAAGATTTGTTGGGACAGTCTAAAAATGATTCCAAAGGCATCAGATCAAATAGGGCTTACCCCTCAAACAGACAATATTGAGGCTTTGCAGGATTTTATTCAATGGTGCACTGAGCGTGGGATTCAGGTGGTCTTATTGCGATGTCCTCAACACAGAAGTTCTTGTAATAATCAGGAGAGTGCACTCCAGCAAATTCGAAAAACTTATTTTGGTTCAATTCCTTTTCTTGATTTTCGGGACTACCCTTTTGCGGACTCGTTGTACTTAGATCGGGAGCATTTAAATGCTCGCGGTGCGCGAGAATTTACCCCAATACTTCAAAGCCGTTTACAACAAATAGGGATGAATGAATTGCTTAACCAAAAAGCACACTGACCAATTCGTCTACCCGTCCTACTTTAATAATCTCGATTTCTTTGTTTTCAGCTTCTTTGTTGAATTTTGAGATGATAATTTTTTTCATTCCCAATTTGGCAGCTTCAGCAATACGTTGATCAATTCGTGATACCGGGCGAATTTCACCATTGAGTCCAACCTCTCCGGCATAACAAGTTTGAGCGGGCAATGGGATGTCTTCGTTGCTGCTCATTACCGCGGCAATTACGGCCAAATCCATTCCGGGGTCCTCCAGCCTCATGCCCCCTGCAATGTTTAAAAACACATCTTTCATCCCCAGTCTGAAGCCACATCTCTTTTCTAAAACAGCCAGGAGCATGTTGAGTCTCCTTAAATCAAATCCGGTTGTACTGCGCTGCGGTGTGCCGTATACCGCTGTACTGGCGAGTGCTTGAATTTCAATCAGCATGGGACGCATGCCTTCCAAGGCTGCGGAAATAGCAGACCCACTGAGCTCATTGGTGTGTTGTTGTATAAGCAGTTCGCTGGGGTTGGAAACCTCTCGCAAACCAGATCCTTGCATTTCATAAATACCCATTTCATTGGTGGAGCCAAATCGATTTTTGGTTGTTCTCAGTAATCGGTAAATGTGTTGGCGATCTCCTTCAAAAAGTAGAACGGTATCCACCATGTGCTCCAAAAGTTTAGGTCCAGCTATAGAACCTTCTTTGGTGATATGCCCAATCATGAAAATGGCCACATTGTCTTGTTTGGCAATTTTTAATAATCGCGTAGCGCACTCTCTAATTTGCGATACACTTCCTTGTGCACTTTCGATATTGGGACTGTAGAGCGTTTGTATCGAATCGATAATGACCAATTTGGGTTTGATTTGTGCAATGTGCGCCTCAATATTCTCGACATTGGTTTCCATCAATAACCAGCAATTGGGATTATTGAGCCCAACTCGGTCAATTCTCATTTTTATTTGTTCTTCACTCTCTTCTCCAGAAACATATAGCACTTCGATATGACTTTGTTGCAAGGCCAATTGAAGCAGTAGAGTAGATTTTCCGATTCCAGGTTCACCCCCAAAAAGAATCAAACTGCCTGGAACAATACCATTGCCGAGCACGCGATGTAACTCCTGATCGAGAACGGGGTATCTCTCAAAAATTTGAGATTCCAGTTCTTCAACTTTTTTGGCGGGATGAGCATGTATGCTTAATTTAGGAGAAATGGATGTAGACGACTTGTCGCGCTGCACTACCTCTTCTTCAAAGGTGTTCCATTCACTACATGAGGGACATTTACCCGCCCATTGAGGCGATTGGTGTCCACAATTTCTACAAAAAAAAGCTGTTTTTGTTTTGGCCATGTCGTAAAGATAAAGGCCTAGATTATTAAGGGCTTTCTTATCTTCGGAAAAATTTATGAAGACCTTAATTAGACGAATTTGGTACTGGGGACGGAAACACTACTGCAACATGTGTTCCGCGCATGTTCGTTCATGGATTTGGGTAGGTTTAAATAGTGAAGTTTTCAACAGGCACCGCATGGTAGGAGCGGGAAGAAGAAAACGTGGTTGTCCTGTTTGTCACGGGACAGATCGAGATCGATTGATGATGTCTTTTTTTGAAGATCAATGGAATCAAGTATTTGAGAATTCCAAACCGGACGTTTTGCACTTTGCTCCGGAAAATTATTTGATTGGTTTTTTAAATGCACATACCCAAACATATGTGAAAGGAGATTTCTTTGCGCCAGGATATCATTATACTGCAGATACCTTGCACATGGATGTGCAACAAATACCTTTTGAAAATAACACTTGGGATATAGTCATTGCCAATCATGTTTTAGAACATGTCAAATATGATGAACTTGCCATGCGTGAAATCAACCGAGTCCTCAAACCAGGTGGTTTGGCTGTTTTGCAAGTTCCAATGTCTTTGGATTTAAATGAAACAATTGAAGTGAATGAAGAAATTTGTCAAAACTATGAGGAGATAACGGGGCAATTTGATCACCGGCGACTGTACGGCCTTGATTATTTTGCAAGATTACAACGCGCCGGTTTCGAGGTAGAATTTTGGTCTAATCCCAACAGAGTAAGAGAGTTTGGATTGAATCCTGAAGAGCAAATCGTGATTGCTAGAAAAAAAAATGAATTATGAAGCGACTCATTCAAATCTGTTTGTTTTTTGTTTTGCCGATCTCTGTTATTCTGTTGCTATTGTTTACATTTTCGAGCACGCAAAATTCTTGGTATGTTCCAGTTTTACCCTCCCACAAAACCACATTGATTGTAGGTAACTCACATCCGGAATGCGCAATCATAGAGCGCATGGAAGACCCTTATATCAACTTGGGTAAATCAGGAGAGTGTTTTTATTATTCTGTAAGAAAGGCGGAGTGGTTGCTAAATAGTAATCCGCAAATCAAACAGGTTTGGATTGAAATGGCGCCCAATCAGTTTATGCCACACATGGCTCAATGGATTAACGATTCAGAATATCAGCAACGTGCTCTCCTATCATTTCCATTCCTCATGGATAGTCAATGGGAGTTGGCCACTTGGAAAAAAGATCCTGTCGCTTCTTTACAGACTAAGTTGGTGCAGATGAGACGATTTTGGTCAGCTGTAATAGCACCAGATTGGGAGACAGATCGTTCAGTCTTGAAATGGGGAATGTACAGAGAATTAAATGGCCGAAGCGCAAAGTTTACAAACCCCGAAGAAGAGGGCGGTCAAGTTATACAGCCAGATCGGGACAACTGGATGGCGCTTGAAAATTTTTGTAAGAATTTAGAAAAACGTGGCGTACAAGTTTTTGCATTTCAATGTCCGGAATATAGAAAATTGGACAACTTTGGTTCAATCCAAGCATATTGTAAAAGTCAGAGACTGCCAATCAAGCATTACCTAGAGATTGAATTTGATGTGAATGATTCCACGTTGTTTTACGATGCGAGTCATTTGAATCAAAAAGGGGCAAAGCAATTTTCTCAGCAGTTCAGAGAATTGTTATCGCACTAATTTAAGAAGCATGACGCGTTTCTGAACTTGAGTAGATTGTGGTGAATCGACATACAAAGCCTCAACGATGTATTGTCCTTCTGGCATCTCAAATCCTAAATTATTGTTGCCATCCCATTTCTCCGATGCAAGGAACGATTGAGCAAAATTACCCTCACTGCGAATCATCCAACCTTTGCCTATCCATTCAGGCATTCCTTCAAACGGCGAGTACATATCATTCTGCCCATCCTGATTGGGTGTAAATAAATTAGGGACGTTTGACCAATCGATATCGTAACTTGTTTTTAATTCCTCGATAGTGTTTTCCAATTTTTCGGGGATGATTGAGTTATACGCGTTGATATCACTAGATACGATTTCTGATGAATTTTCAAAATGCGGATGAGCAATGATCGGAATGGATTCAGCAGTGGTGTTTACTTTTCCGTTGTATGGAAATCCACTCATGTTTTTTTGAGTGCTTACTTGAGATTTTTCAGTATTGCTATCAATATTTTCGGTAACACTCTTTTGAATGGGTTGAACTGAAATAGCTGAATTGGGTTTGGTTTCAACAGATTTTTCTACTTCAACTTTGGGATTGAGAAGTGTGTTTGAAGCAGTAGGCTGCTTGGCTGTAAAAACATATTCAGAATTTTGAGTTGAAGTACCCAACCATATAAAACCTCCGATGGCAATGGCTCCAGCAGCAATAGCAGCAGACCATTGCTGTCTTGTTTTTAATTTTCTTTTGGACTGAATTTTATCCCAACTTCCGGGAGGCGGGGTGAATTCAGTCTGCTGAATTCTTGAAATCCAATTGTCATTTTTCATAATACTCCAGTTTTTTCTAAAGCCTCAATTTTTTGTTGCAAGCGAAGTTTAGACTTCAAAAATTGCGTTTTTGATGTGCTTTCCGATATACCTAATTGTTGTGCGATCTCTTGATGAGAATATCCTTCAATCGCAAAAAGATTAAAAACAGTTCTGTATCCCAATGGGAGTTCAGCGATGCATTTTAGAATTTCCGCGGTGTTCAAAGGATTGAGCACGTTGTCAATCGTTGCGTCTTTCACATTAGAAAGGTCTGAATACTCGGCGGTCCACATTTTTTTGTTCTTATTCAAATGATTGATGCACTGATTAACAGTGATTCTCCTGATCCATCCTCCCAACGGCCCCTCTTGCCTCCACGATTTTAATTTGCTAAATACTAATATCATGGATTCATGAAAGACATCCTCAGACTCTTGCTGATTAGGAAGATAACGTCTGCAAATTGCGAACATTTGACCTGAAAACCGCTCGTACAATAGCTTTTCAGCCTTGCGGTTTCCAAGAATACATTGTTCTGCCAATTCAATATCCGTCATTGTCTCCAATATGATTTACAATCCTACGAAAAAGTTGCCCGACTTAACGAAAAAATGCCACAGGATTAACATCAAAATCCATGTGTAGAATAAGTTTTCATTCATACATTTGCACGCTAACCCAAAAAATATGAAAAAACATTTACTAAGTGTATTTGCAATGGCTACCGCAATGATTGCGAGTGCTCAATGCAACGAAGTGATCATCTCTGAGATTGTAGAGGGATGGAGTAACAATAAAGCTGTAGAGATTTACAATCCTACTGCTTCGCCAAAAGACATGACCGGATACGGAATCGTTCGTTTTTCAAACGGTAGTGCGTCTTATGGAAATATCACTTATTTCGATGGATTGACCATTCAGCCTAACGATGTGTTGGTTGTTGTTCTTGATAAGCGTGATTCCTTGGGTACAGGTTTAGAAGCTCCAGTTTGGGACGAGTTGCAGGCAGCAGGAGATTTCTTTGCTAATCCAACTTATGACAATGGTGTTTGGGCAATGTACTTCAATGGAAATGACGCGCTAGCTATTGTGAAGAACCAAGGTCAAACTTTGGTTGACTTGTTTGGTCGTATCGGTGAAGGTACAGGCTTTGGTGGATGGAGCGCTTACGCTACAGATACTACAGGCGCTCCTTTGTATGCTTCTCAAGACCATACCATGTTGCGTAAGTCAAATGTTACATCAGGGATCACAACCAACCCATCAACATTTGATGTTTTTGCTCAATATGATACGCTATCGGCCAACACTTTTGATAACTTGGGTTTCCATACATGTGATTGTGCAGCGGGTGTTAGTGAAAGAGAGCAATTGCAATTGGCTGTTTACCCTAACCCAATCCAAAACGGAATGATCAGCATTGTTGCTCAATCAGGTATTGAGACAGTCTTGATGTACGATATGAATGGTAGATTGGTTGCGGCGCAATACAATGTTAATGACAGAATGACAAGATTCAATGCTGAGGGAATTTCTTCAGGAATGTATTGGATCGAAGCACGAATGACGGACGGCACGAGAATAAGAAAGAATTTGATTAAATAACCAAAAGGGGCGCAAGCCCCTTTTTTTTCCATAGGAATCAATGAAAAGTTTATTATCCCTATTGTTAGTTTTTACTTCGATTACACTTTTGGCACAAGGCCAAGGCAGTGTGACCGGTGTTGTTAGAGATGCTTTGACCAATGAAACAATACCCTCCGCAGTTGTGGTTTGGGGAGAAAAAAAAGATCAAGGCTTGGTGACCGAGATTGATGGGAAATTTAAATTGCAAATGCCAACGGGCAATCAAAAGTTGTATTTCTCTGCAGTGGGTTATGTAGAGCAAGTAGTGGACGTTATTGTCGGAAGCAGAGAAGCCAATGTTGAAGTGTTGTTGGTATTGCAGAATCAAAAAGAATTGGTAATCGTTACGGATTTGGCAGTGGGTAGAAAAGTTCCAGTGGCCTATTCGAATATCGATATGAAGCGAATTGATGAAGAGTTGTCAGGTCGTGAGATGGCCACATTGGCCAATACAACGCCTGGTGCTTACGCAACAAGATCGGGAGGTGGTGATGGTGATGCACGAGTCACCATTAGAGGTTTCTCAGGACCCAATGTTGCAGTTATGTTGGACGGAGTCCCTGTGAATGACATGGAGAATGGTACCGTTTATTGGAGCAACTGGTTTGGTTTGGATTTGGTTACCCAAACTTCACAAATACAAAGGGGTTTGGGCGCCTCTAAATTGGTTATTCCCGCGGTAGGTGGTACGATGAATATCATCACCAGAGGTATCGAATCTAAGAGAAGAATCCAGGTGAGACAGGAGTATGCTTTTGGTGCTTTTGGTCGCACGTCTATCGGTATGAATACCGGAAAAATGAAAAACGGTTGGGCATTTTCTTTTGCAGCTTCTCTTAAAGATGGTAAAGGATGGGTAGATGGTACAGACACCCGCGGCTTCTTCGGATTTTTTAAAGTAGAGAAGAAACAAGGCAATCACTTGTTGAGTTTCTATGCATTGGGCGCGCCTCAAAGACATGGTCAACGTACCAGAACCGATGCGGTTGCGATGTATTCTCATGAGATGGCTAATGAATTAGGTGCGCCAACAACGTATTATCAGAATTCTAACAATCCCAATGCACCAATTTTTGAAGGTGGTGTGAATTACAATCCTGATTTGGGATATTTATCCCGATATGATTTATACAAAGGTGAAAAAATCAATGTCGACATCGCACGTCCGTATAATGCGCGACAAAATTTTTATTTCAAACCGCAAATGTCTTTGAAGGATGTCTGGAGTATCAACTCGCACAGTTTCCTTTCTACAGTGGCCTATGTATCAATTGGAAATGGAGGGGGATCCATTTGGGATGCTAATCCAACTCCTGCAGATTACAATCGTGATGGTACTTTGGATATTCAATCATGGTACGATACGAATAGAGGAACAAAAATCCCATTGTTCAATGGTCCAGACTATAATATCAACCCTTTGATTTCACGTACAGAGCGCTATGTGATGGACAATTTTGTCAAATCCAGTATGAACAATCACCGTTGGTATGGGGCGTTGAGTACTTACAGCAATGAGTTCAATGAGAACTGGACAGTTTCTGGAGGGGTTGATTTACGTTCATACAAAGGAAGCCATTACAGAAGAGTAGAGGACCTAATGGGGGCTGACTATTATTGGAATCGAGATTCATACGATGCGAATAATCCAAATGTTGTTGCCCGCGAAGGAGATGTCATTGACTACAACAACGATGCATTCATCCGTTGGGGCGGATTGTTTGGGCAAGTAGAATACACCCAAAAGCGTTGGGTGGGATTTGTTAGTGCATCAGCAGCCTACACGGGATATAAGCGAACGGATTATTTCTTACCCAAACAAATTGAAATAGAGGGGAAATTGTACAATACGGGATATGGACTACCGGACAATGCCGGTGGATTGTCACCCATTGATACTTTCTATGTAGGCAATCAAGCAGTTTACAGCGGAATGCCTGGGGCAGAGTATCAAACCACAGGTTGGTATTATCGACCCACTTTCACAACCAAGGCAGGTGTGAAATATAGCATCTCTGAAAATCTTTCGGTATTTTTAAACGGAGGATATCTGGATAAGGCCCCTCAATTCAATCAGGTTTATAATAAAGCTAATCAGAGATTCAATACCATTTACAATGAGAAAATTGTGAGCATCGAGAATGGTTGGAGTTTTAAAAACAAAAAATGGGCAACCAATCTTAATGTATACTACACACAATGGAAGAATAAACCATATTCTGGTGGATTGTCGGTTCCTGACCCTTTGGACCCAACATCTAATATTTCTGTGAATATTAGAGGTATGAATGCCTTACACAGAGGCGTTGAATGGGATGCGGCTTATAAAATTACGGATCGAATCACATTGGAGGTTTTAGCTTCCCTAGCAGATTGGAGATGGACCAGTGGGGATACCATTTTCATTTTTGACGATGCCAATCGTCCTGTATATTTTGATGGTAATCCAGATAATGGACAATACTATGTGACGTATGATGCCAACCAAGTGCACGTGAGTGACGCGGCACAGACACAATTTGGTGCCATGTTGCGTTATGAATGGAAGAACGGAGCATATATCAAGGGTCGTTACACCTATTTCGATCGTTACTACGCGGACTTTAATCCTTTCTCGCTTAAAGGGGAAAATGCAGGAAGAGATTCGTGGAAAATTCCAGCATATGGAACCATGGAATTGCACGCGGGATATAGCATAACAGATGCATGGAAGACCCGTTGGGATTTCAGAGCAAGTGCATTTAATTTATTCAACACTTTGTATATCACAGACGCAAAAACAAATGATAATTTTGGGCTGTATACTGAAAAAACGGAGGATTTCTCTGTTCGCTCAGCGGGTGTATATGTGGGTCAACCTCGTTGGTTCAGTTTATCTGTAACCGCAACTTTTTAATCAATGAAAATTAGTACAATGAAAAAAATAATTTTAATGTTTTCACTGCTGGTGTCCATGGCGGCATCGGCTCAGGTGGTGATCAATGAAATTGACGCCGACCAAACTGGAACGGACGCAACGGAGTTTATCGAGTTGAAAGGTGCGCCAGGCGCTTCTTTGAATGGATATGTTTTGGTGATGTTCAATGGTTCAGGTAACACGTCTTACAATGCCATCGATTTGACAGGAAGTACAATTCCTGCCTCAGGTTATTTTGTTATTGGTAATGCCGCAGTTGCCAACGTTAACATCGTGATCAATGGGAACTCGTTACAAAACGGTGCGGATGCTGTGGCCATTTATCAAGCGGCTGTTGCAGCGTGGCCAAATGGCACAGCTGTTTCATCAACTGGTTTGGTTGATGCATTGGTTTATGGAACAGATGATGCGGATGCAACAACTTTATTATCGACCTTGACACCGGGTCAACCTCAAGTTAACGAGGGTGCCGCTTCAGCTACTGTGAACAATGCATCGGCTCGTATTCCTGATGGAGGTGCACCATTTGCAAGCGCTACGTACGTTGCGCAAGCACCAACGCCAGGCGCTTCAAACTCAGGTGATGTTTTAGGTTGTATGGATGTTACAGCTTGTAACTACAACGCGAACGCAACAACTGAAGATGGATCTTGCTTGATGCCTGGTGATGCTTGTGATGACGGAAACGTAGCCACGGCCGATGATACATATGACGCTGGATGCGTTTGCTCAGGTGTAGCTGCTGGATGTACAGATGCGGCAGCTTGTAATTATGATGCATCTGTATCCGTTGACAATGGAACATGTTTCTACGTTGGTGATGTTTGTAATGACAACAATGCTGGAACGATCAATGATGTAGTTGATGCAACTTGTACTTGTGTTGGGGAGCCTTCTGGTGCGAGCACTATTCTTTTGGCTCAGCAGGCTGGAGCTGGCGCTAATGTTACCATTACTGGAATTGTAACAAACGGAACGGAAATGGGTAACGTGGTTAGATATGTTCAAGACTTTGGTGGTGGAATCGCGATTTATCCTGGTACGGCTTGGACTACTTTCCCAGCCCCGAATCGCGGTGATCAAGTAACCATCACGGGTACTTTGACTTCATTCAGTGGTTTGTTGGAATTAGGTCCAACCATTACCAATGTTGTAGTAAACGCCACCAACCAGCCTTTACCAACCCCACAATTGGTAACTCCCTCTCAATTGGGTGAAGCCTATGAAGGTGAATTGGTAACCATTGAAAACGTAGTTTTTGATTTGGCAGGTTCTGCAATTTCTGGAAATTCAACCTATGGGTTCAATGCCAATGGGGAGACCGGTGTAATCTATGTACGCACGGGTAGTGTTTTGGTAGGTCAAAACTTACCCGCTAGTCCAATCACTTTGGTGGGTATACTTTCACAATACGATCCAGCAGCTCCTTATGATGCAGGATATCAAGTTTTGCCAAGAGATGAAAATGATTTCATTTTGCCTCCTGGTGTTGCAATTGTTGGACAAGTTGTTCAAACCAATATTACAACTACTTCTTTTGACCTTTCATGGACTACCAACAATCCTGGTGATAGCCAGGTGAATTTTGGTACAACTACAGCATTAGGCGGTACAGTATTGGTGGCTGATAACGTGACCAACCACACCGTGACTGTAAGCGGTTTAGAGCCAGGAACTATTTATTATTGTTCAGTTACTTCAACCAATCCAGATGGATCTAGTACTTCTACGGTTCGTCCTTATGCAACAAAATCGTTGAGCTCAGGTGATATCCGTGTTTATTTCAATCGCAATGTTGATGTTTCTTACGCTACAGCGGAGCAAGCAATTTCGATTGGAGCCAATTCAAATGATAGTATTGCGGCATATATCAATCGTGCGTTAGAAAGTGTAGATATCGCCATTTATAATTTCACAGATGACCCCGTTATTGCCAATGCCATCAACGCTCGTTATGATGCAGGAGTTCAAGTTCGTGTCATTGCAGATGGAAGTACCGCTCAAATGGGCTTGACTTTGTTGAATCCGAATATTCCAGTATTGGAGCGTATCAACTCAACTGGCACAGGTATCATGCACAATAAATTTATTGTTATTGACCCAGATATCGCTGATAATGCTTGGGTTTGGACGGGTTCTATGAACTGGACAGACAACAACTTGTACAATGATTTCAATAACATCATCATCTTCCAAGATCAATCTGTTGCACGTGGTTACCGTTTGGAGTTTGAAGAGATGTGGGGTGGAAGTGGTGCTTTCCCAGGAAGCGCTTCAGGAAATTTTGGAAGTCAAAAGACAAGCAACACGCCTACGCAATATGTTCTAGGCCCAAATGATATCAAGGTAGAGTCTTATTTCTCGCCAACGGACAACGCCAATGGCGCAATCATCAAGACCATGCAAACCACAGATGCCAATTTGGATTATGCTGTTTTGGCATTCACTCGTCAAGATATCGCTGATGCAATCATTGCTGAGGATGACTTGTTCTTGGTTTTGGTTCGTGGTATTATCGAACAAACATCAGATCCCGCTTCAGAATATACATATTTGCAAACAGCGGGACAAGATGTACAGACACATGAAGGGGTATCTTACGATTTACACCACAAGTATTGCATTGTTGACCACAGCACCTTGGATTCTGATCCAACTGTATTGACAGGTTCACACAACTGGAGCAGTGCAGCGCAAACCACCAACGACGAAAACACAGTGGTCGTTCATGACGCACGTGTAGCCAATTTGTACTTGCAAGAGTTCATGGCACGTTGGGGCGTTACTGGTGTTGAAGAGAATGGCTCATCGGATATGAGCGTATTCCCCAACCCAGCTCCACAAACAGCTTGGATTGGTTTGCCAAGAGGTGAAGGAAACGCTACGGTGACCATTGTTGATATGAATGGAAATCAAGTGAAACAATTGAATATTCAAGAAGGAATGAATCACGTTGTTTTGGAAGGTATGGCCAGTGGAACTTATGTTTTCCATGTGCAGTCTGCCAAGAAGACTTGGAACAAAACAGTGGTTGTTCAATAAGGTATTTCAAATGATCAAAAAGGGGCTTCGGCCCTTTTTTTGTGAATCCACTTTTTAAATTTAATAACTAAATCGCTTCAGGATTTTTTCTATGGTTGTTCGAATTAGTTTCGAAACATGAAGGTTCATTTGATAGCGATAGGAGGCAGTGCGATGCACAATTTGGCCATTGCCTTACACGACAAGGGTTTGAAAGTATCTGGAAGTGATGATGAAATATTTGAGCCCAGTAAGTCGCGATTGGACAAAAGAGGATTGCTACCCGCCAAAATGGGATGGGATGCCAACAGGATATCCAATGATTTGGATGCTGTCATCGTTGGCATGCATGCACGTGCTGATAATCCAGAACTATTAAAAGCACAGGAGTTAGGTTTGAAAATTTATTCTTACCCGGAGTATTTATATGAGCAGACCAAGGATAAAATCAGAGTAGTTATCGGTGGAAGTCACGGTAAAACTACCATCACATCAATGTTGCTTCATGTCTTAAAAGCAGCTAATGTGGATACGGACTACATGGTAGGTGCGCAATTGGCTGGTTTTGACTGTATGGTAAAACTATCTCATGAAGCCAAAGTAGTCATTTTAGAGGGTGATGAATATTTATCGAGCCCCATCGACCTTCGCCCCAAATTCCATTTGTATCATCCCCATGTTGCTTTGATTAGTGGAATCGCATGGGATCATATCAATGTTTTTCCGACATTCGAAAAGTACGTTGAGCAATTCGACATTTTTATAGATTGTATAGAGCCAGACGGACATTTGGTTTATGCATCCGAGGATAAAGAAGTTTTACAACTGGCTACCAAACCCAGACACCGCAAGTTGAATACAGAAGGGTATGGTGTGCATCCACACAAGGTTGAAAATGGAATAACCTATTTGGAAACCAAGCAGGGTTGGGTTCCTTTGAAAGTTTTCGGCAATCACAATCTGCAAAATTTAAATGGGGCACTTCAAATTTGTAAAATTCTAGGCATTTCAGATGATATTTTTTACCCAGCTATATCCACATTTGAAGGAGCATCTAAGCGACTTGAGATAGTGGCTCGCAGGCCTCAAGGAATAGTATTCAAAGATTTTGCGCACTCCCCATCCAAGCTCAAAGCAACAAGCTCTGCTGTGAAGAAGCAGTTCCCCAATCACCGAATAGTGGCTTGTATGGAGCTTCACACTTTCAGTAGTTTGAATGCTGAATTCTTGCAGCAGTACGCACATTGCATGGACGAACCAGATGTTGCCATTGTCTATTTCAATCCGCATACCATTGCACACAAAAGATTATCTCCAATAAGTGTAGAAGATGTCAAGACTGCTTTTCAACGAGAAGACTTGATTGTATTGACGGATGCTGGCTTGGTAGAGATGATTCTGATGGAAAGTGATTGGGAAAAGACGCATTTGCTTTGGATGACAAGCGGTAATTTTGATGGAATTGAAATCGCAGAATTAGCGCAACGTCTTCCAATGGATTAATGATTATCTTGCCTTCATGAAAAGAAAGAAGGTCATGGTTTCGGGCTGCTTTGATTTGCTGCATAGTGGCCACGTTGCCTTTCTAGAAACCGCGGCGGAGTTGGGTGAATTGCATGTATGCCTCGGTAATGATGAAAATATTCTTCAGCTTAAAAATCGACCAGTAGCACAATCACAAAATGAACGAGCTTACATGGTAAGTGCGCTTGCTTGTGTGCACGCTGTGTACATTGATAAAGGAATGGGAAAGCTTGATTTTTTGGAAGAGCTGGAGCTTATTCAACCGGATATTTTTGTGGTGAATGAAGATGGACATGACGAGTCTAAGCAATTATTATTTGAAAGCAAGGGCATTAACTATGTGGTATTAAAAAGAGAGCCAACTAACGGTTTGCCGGTTCGCTCAACCACGGCCATTCGAAATGAATCACAGTTGCCATACCGTTTGGATTTGGCGGGAGGTTGGCTGGATCAACCTTTTGTTTCTCAGCATGCCGCGGGAAGTGTAATCACCTTGAATATATGGCCAACTTATCCTTTTAATGATAGAAGCGGGATGGCCACATCAACGCGCAAATCAGCTGAAAAGATTTGGGGGCATCAGCTCCCTATCCAAGATGAGGAGTTAACAGCCAAAATATTGTTTGCTTTTGATAATCCGCCGGGTACGGTTCAGGTTTCAGGAAGCCAAGACGCCATTGGATTGGTGTATCGGGGGGTGAATCGCTTGGATTACGATGGCCAATATTGGCCTTGTCATATAGAGCAATGTTTGGATGCGGAAATTTTAGAGTGGTTGGAGGAAATTATTCACTTGGTACCCTTGTCGCCAAGGGCAAATTCTTTTGAAGTTTTATCAGACTTTCAAGTTTTTCCGGATGCTGTAATGCGACTTGCTAACGCGACGGACGAAGCTTGGAAGGCAATTTTAAATCGAGATATTATTGCTTTGGGAAATGCAATGAAGGGTTCATTAGAGGCGCAATTAGAAATGTTTCCCTTGATGTGGAATGATGAAGCCAGTAGAGTAGTCGCTCAATTTGAATCGGATGTGACAGGATATAAAATTTCTGGTGCCGGTGGAGGTGGTTACATTGTTGCGATTTCAGAAAAAAATGTACCGGATAGTTTAAGAATTAAAATAAGATCTACTCGATGAAGAATCAGCGAATTGTCTTCCCCGCATTGGTGATGCTCTTCTTTTTATGGGCATTTGCGCATAATTTAAATCCGGTTTTGATTGCCAAGTTAAAATCATCATTTCAATTGAGTGACGCTCAATCTACTTGGGTGGATAGCGCCTTCTACATCGCATACTTCATGATGGCCATTCCATCTGGTTGGATGATTCAAAAATGGGGATACAAGAAAGTTATTGTTTGTGGTTTATTATTGTTTGCAACAGGCACGCTGAGCTTTATACCCGCAGCATCAACCAACGAATATTCATTTTTTTTGATGGCATTGATGCTCATTGGTTTGGGTATTACAGTTTTAGAAGCTGCCGCAAATCCTTTGGTTACAGAAATTTCTGCACCCGATGAAAGAACAATGAAACTGAATTTGGCTCAGAGCTTTAATGGTTTAGGAGCAGGTGTGGCCGCAGCATTGGGTGGATTTTTATTGTTGGGATCAGAGAATGAAGGAACCCATGTAGTAATTATCCCTTTTCTAAGCTTGGGTTGTTTTATTCTTTTGTTGGCCGCAATTTTTACCTTTCTACCAATTCCAGAAGTTGTCCATAAAGACACAGGTCATACCAATAATAGAAACCCTTGGCATTCTCAGAAATTTATAAGTGCTGTGGTGGCTCAATTTTTCTATGTAGGTGCTCAAATTGGAGTGGCTAGTTTTTTTATCCGCTACGCTCAAGTATATCATGGATTGGAACAACAAGAAGCCGCGTATTGGCTGTCCATAGGATTGATACTTTTTATGTCAGGTAGATTCATCGGAACCGCGTTGATGCGGAAAATTAAAAGTCACAAATTGTTGTTGTTTTTTGCGCTCGGCGCAATGTTATCTGTGTTGGGTGTTGTTGTGGTCAATGATGTATCTCTTTATTTTTTGTTGTTGGTTCAATTCTTTATGTCCATCATGTTCCCTACAATTTTCGCGTTGGGTGTAGAGCCACTGGGCTCATCAAAGGCACGTGGCTCAGGGTGGATAGTAATGACTATCTCAGGTGGGGCTCTATTCCCTTTTTTAATGGGGAAAGTAAGCGATCAAATTTCTTTAAATGCAGCCTATGTGATCCCATTATTTTCATTTTGGATAGTTGCTATTTTTGCTTTTTATTACAATAGGTTGAAAAGATGAATCGGTATGTTTTTTTCCTTGATCTGAAACCTGATGATGAACTCATCAAGGAGTATGAGCAATATCACACTGCTGTTTGGCCTGAAATAGAGCAACAGATTTTAGCATCAGGCGTTGAACATTGTGAAATATATCGATGTTCTAATCGTTTGGTTTTAATAGTGGAATCAGAGATGGAAATGGATTGGGAAAGAAAATCAAGATTGGATGCCCAGCATCAGGCTACCCAAGATTGGGAGGATCTGATGTGGAAATACCAGCAAGCACTACCAGGTTTTGAAGGACAAGGGAAATGGCAATTAGCAAAAAAAATATATGAGTTATCTGGAGAAAAATAAAATAGGAATATCGATCATTGGTTTTGTAATGCTTGCGTTGCAAGTCAGTGGCCAAATGAAGTTGTGGGAAGCGTCAGAGTCAGCGTATTTGGCCAAGCGCGGGGTGAAAGAGTTTTATCTCAATTCTTCAGATTCCGTGCATGATCTTTCCAAACCTAATTCCAACTACGTGACACATGGTTTTTGCTCACTTAATGGAAAACCTAAATTGTTGCTAATTCATGGTATAACAGGAACTGCTTTGCTACACTATTCATATACCATGGATTATCTCAGAAAGGATTTTGATGTTGTTGCGATAGACCTCAGAGGTCATGGACAAACGATTAATGACACTGTAGATTTTTCTATTGAATCCCAAGTGGAGTTTGTTGCAGATGCATTGTACGAATTATCTCGACAGTTCAATGATCCCAGTTTTGAGAGTGTGATAGTAGTTGGCCATTCATACGGTGGAGTGGTTGCTGCAGCATTAGCGGAAAAGCATCCCAATATGGTAAGAAAATTAATCATATATGATTCTCCTGTTGGTCAATACAGCAGCAAGTCGTTAGACAGCTTGGCCATCGCCAATGGATTACCTAATGGTGAGGCTATCTTATCTCCTCGAAATTACAAGGACTATTGTGTGAGAATGAAAGTAGGTCAGTACCGGTTGAAATGGGTACCCAAGATTTCTGTGGCGAATAAGGCCATTGAGCGATATTTTGAACCGAGAAGAAAGGAACAAATGGGCATGATAGCTTATTTGCGAAGTAAGGAAGATTATCTTTTCAATCACAAGTACAATTGGAAATGCAAAGTGCTTTTGCTTTGGGGAGCCAATGATCAAATCGTTCCCTTAAAAACAGCAAAGGCTATTCAAAAAGATTATTCTGATTTTTACGGAAAAGAAATGGAATTATTTGTGTATCCCAAGACAGGCCACGTCATGTCTTTGGAACGTCCAAGAAAATTTGCTAAATTTTTGAAAGAACATGCATCAGTGAAAACATATAGAACAGTTGGAACTCCGAGCTTTTGAGTAGCTTTGCATTATGATTAGCATCGCAGAAATTGGATCTTGTTTCATGGTATTGTTTGCCGTGATTGACATCATCGGGAGTATTCCGATTATCATCGACATTAAAAATAAAACTGGAAACATTCAGCCTATCACCACCACTTTGGTTTCGATGATTCTGATGATTGTTTTTTTAATTGGTGGTGAAACAGTTCTGGGTCTATTTGGTGTTGATGTCTACAGTTTTGCCGTAGCAGGGGCCTTCATACTGTTTTTCATCGCATTGGAAATGATTTTAGGTATTCAACTGTTTAAGCAAAAGGAAGGATTAACTCACGTAGCAAGCATTGTTCCCTTAGCTTTTCCTACAATTGCTGGAGCAGGAACAATCTCAACGCTTATCTCTCTTCGTGCGGAGTATCAAATGATCAATATTATCATTGCTATTCTTTTAAATGTTCCTATCATTTATGTCGTCCTTCGTTTGTCAGGGCGTCTCCAAAAGGCGCTAGGTCCTGGTGGGATTGCTGTTATTGAAAAAGCATTTGGAATTATTTTGTTGGCCATCGCCATTAAATTATTTTCTAAAAATCTAGGGGTCTTGATTCAATGAGTTCGCCGATAGTTTTTTTATTTGCTGACGGCGCTGCAAGTGGCAATCCTGGTCCAGGAGGATTTGGAACGCTCTTGCGAAGTGGAAGGCATGAAAAGGAAATGTCCGGTGGCTTTAGAAGAACCACCAATAATAGAATGGAATTGTTGGCAGTTATTACGGGGTTGGAGGCATTGACCACCAAGCCTTGTCATGTAACCGTTGTTTCAGATTCGCGCTATGTTGTCGATGCCTTTGAGAAAAATTGGATTGCTGGTTGGCAAAAAAGACAATGGAAAAATGTTAAGAATCCAGATCTTTGGAAACGGTTAATAGCAGTTGTAGCACAACATAAAGTTTCCTGGAAATGGATCAAAGGTCATGCTGGTCATGCCGAGAATGAACGTTGCGATCAGTTGGCAGTTCAAGCCAGACTCAAAGGGGCATTACCTCCAGATACATTTTTTGAGACCCAAGAAAAAGAGGGTTTATTTGATTAGTAAGGTCAATGTTCCCTGATCTTCAAATGGAACTCCTCCAAACAATTTCCCTTCCACTTTCCATACATACACATCTTCACGACACATTTCTCCTTGGTAGTATCCGTCCCATCCCTTCTTGGGATCTTCTGACTTGAAAATCATTTCGCCCCACTTATTAAAAATCTCCAAGTTGTATTCACTCACGGATCTGTAGTGAGGATGGAATATGTTGTTGTCAAAGGAATATTTATTGTATGTTCCATCCGTAGGGCCATCTGTCTGTGGTGTAAAGGCTGTTGGCATTTCTATAAATCCATCTGTTGTTACGGTGAGACCGTCAGCTATAGTATACGTGCTTACACAGCCTTGATTGCTCGTGCCTGTTAGCGTTATGGTGTACGTTCCTACCAAATCGAAATAAGGCAATGGCTCAAAAAGTGAACTGGTTACACCATTTCCAAAATTCCATTGATATGTGACTGCACCTTGAGAAAGATTGTTGAAAACAGCGGAATCAATTACTGCCGAAATGGGGTTGTCAATAATGACAAAAGATACATTGGGGTTAGAATAGATGGTGATAATGTTTTCCAATGTCAAGGTGTCATTAGTTCCGTCAAACCCATGAGCAATGCAACTAACGCTGTATAATCCGCTTTCCAAATAGGTGTGCTGCACGGTTTGGCCAGACCCCGTGGCGCCGTCCCCAAATATCCAAGATATACTCTGGGCATATTGACTGGTACTTGTAAATTCAACTTGTAATCCGGGACAACCATCGGCCTCTTGCTCAAACAGCGCAACTGGCGGAGGAGGTGTAATGTTTATTTCTACTGTGGCCGTATCAGAGCACCATTCATTAGATACAGTCAAAACAATTGGAAATTCACCCCATGTAGAAAAATCATGATTAACATCGGACCATGTGTTGTAATGTACATTTTCAAATTGCCAATCTGCAGTTAAAGTTCCGCTGCCTGTTGAGTTGTTATTGACTCCAACATTGACACTAGGGAAAAGTTGGGTCATTGGAGAAGCGGTGAAGTTTGCAACGATTGGCTCCATTACTTGAATCGCGAAATAAGACGTTGTTGTACAACCCGATCCGTTGGTCATATTTAATACCACTTGATAGGTAGTGTCTCCACTAACGGCGGAATCAAAAATGTGAAGTGGAGATTCAAAAATGGATGTTCCCCCGTCGCCAAAATTCCATGCAAAATTCAAAATTTCTGGATTGTTGTCGGTGAATTGCACGGCCAATGGTCCGCATCCTTGCAGAGTAGAAATATTGATCTGCGGTGTGGGAACCGGCAACATGTTTACTTGAATCGTTGTATTACATCCAAATGGATTGCTCACGATGTACAAGGAATTGATGATAGGTGAAACGTTGGCTTGGTTACCGTTTGGATTGGTAAGAACAACGCCGTTCAAAGTATTCCACGTGTAATTGGTGTTTCCTGGGAAAATCTGAACGGGTACGTTTTGTCCCGGACAAATATTGACGGAGGATACATTGCTCGTGGGATTGGAAATTATATTGACCAATACAGTATCAGAATTAGGCGGACAGACGCCACTGGATCCTGTAATGATATATTGTCCTGACATGCTGAATTGAGCGGCTCCCAAATCAATGTTGTTCCCATTTAAAGTTCCGCCATTGGGTGTTGTCCATTGAATGGTTCCCGCCCCTTCTACAGTGGCTTCTAAAACAAAAGGATTGTTTAAACAAATGTTTGCATCGGTCAATATGTCAACAAGCGGACTAGAACTGGTTGTTACATCAAATGCCGTTGTGGTTACGCCACATTCATTTTCAGCAGATGCTGTAACGGTAAAATTGTTTTGGACAATGAAGTATGCTGTGTCAGCAATGGTATTGAATGGCAATGGGGAAACCCAATTGACGGTAGTATCACTTTCTGCCCACACGGCCACTGTATCTCCCGCGCACAATACATTGTTGTTGGCATGTAATGTGAGAATGGGCAATGGGCCATCTTCGATCATTTCGAAATTGATGGTCTGAGGCTCCGAACATGGAATGCCCATGTCTTGTATAGTTACAGCGTAATTACCTGGCGCTAAATTGGAAGCTGTGCTGGTATGTAAATTGGCATTGTGTGACCAATCGTATTGAAATGGACCTATTCCTCCATCTACCTGAACCGCGGCGCTTCCATTATTTTGATTACAACCAGATGGTACTGTCGAAAAAGTAGCTTCAAATGCGTTGGTACATGAGATAAAGTCAATCAATACACCAGAGTCATAGGTTCCGTCTCCACCATCTCCAATGATCAATTTGAAATGATAAGTTTGACAAGGCACAACGCGAATCTTGGGTGAGAGCACCACCGTATGACCGTCGTATTGCAAGTACGTGCCACCCATATTGTTGACGAAATAAGAATTGTTTTCACCAGCATTCACATTGTTGATACTCACCGGTACGTTGTTGGGCAATCGTGCGATGTTGTAATTATTGTAGCTTCCACCAGAAGCTGTTGGTCCAGTTACAAAAAATCCAAAAGCATCGTTGAATCCCTCATTGACATATTCAGGATATTCCTCTGAGCCAAATACAAATCGAATCGTTAACGTATCACATTGCGGAACGACATCTAATTCTAATATGCAGACATCATGGGTAGCCGTTGGTTCTATCCCTGTCAATTGTGGATCATTGTACGATACACCATTATTTGTAGATAAGCCGGGAGAATTATTGGGTCCTGCTGCACCCGTGGCATTTCCGGTTGTCATTAAAATGCCATTGGATATGCCCAAATTGGTAGTTTGTCCATTACTAAATGAACCATACGCATTTGGACTGCAATTGATAACGGGATTTCCAACCAAAGTGACTCCATTTCCGGCCAAGGAATTGCCCATTTCAAAGGTGCTTCCTCCACTCAGAATTTGTATTTGCGACCAACCAAGGTTCACAATGCAAATGAACATAATAACAATTGTGACAATCCTGAAATTTCTATAATGCATATCTCAACCTTTTGTTCCCGCAATTTACGTCATTTCAGTGAGTTTTGTTCCAATCTCTTATCCACCTACTTTTGTACCATGTCGAAGTTTCAATTTGTTTTGTGCTGTCTATTACAGCTTGTTTCAATTGCGCATGCTCAAGATTCTTGGAAAGGGGCCATATACCCTGAGTACAATTATTTCTTTTCTGATGAGCATCCCAAGGCCATGATCCAACACAACGATGCCGCTGGCGAGTTGACCATATTTTTGAATGGTGGGCGTGTTGTTTTCAAAGAAAAAGTTGAGCATGGAAAATTGTATCAATGGGAGATTTTACCCATTGAAAAACATGAAATGAATGTACAAAAGGATGGACAAATTGCTGTTCCTGTCAGTATCCTTTGGAATGGTAGGATTCTACGTGATACCATTGAAATAAAAACACTGACAAGAAAGGCAAATGCTGTTCGTATTCATTTTCCTTCCGGAAATCTTGAAACTTCACTTACTACCCAAGATCATTTTTCTCAGAATGATCAACGCGTGCCTTTTTTTCCTTTTGGATTTTATGCCAGAGAAAGAGACGATTTTGAGTGGATTTTAAGGACAGAGGCCATGAATGGATTCAATTTATATTCACCGTACCAAGCCATCGAAGACTCAACACTTTACAGAAGAAAGGCCTACATGGATTTATGCGCGGAATTGGGAATGCGCGTTAACTACAATTTGCAACAGGTTTGTGCATTAAAAAAGAGTGATAGCCCGGAATTGAGAAAAAGCAAGTTGCGCAGAATAGAGCAAGAAGTGCGCACGTTCAGAGATCATCCAGCTTTGTTGAGTTGGTACGTGAGTGATGAGCCGGATGGTCAATTCATAGCACCAGAGGAATTGGCAGAGTCAGTCGCATTGATCAGGAAATTGGATCCCCATCATCCCATTTCTATGGTTTTTGTCGATCCCAAACCGAGCCTGCCTTATCAGGATCTATTGGATATCGTTATGACTGATCCGTACCCCATCCCAGGAAATTCCGTTGTAAATGCAGGGGAGTATTTGCAAAAGCTGAAAGAGTTTTATCAATTCAAAAAACACATCTGGATCGTGCCGCAAGCCTTTGGTGGACAGGAGTATTGGAGTCGTGAACCTACACCAAACGAACTCAAAGCGATGGTGTATCTTGGAGTTGTTCACGGCGCACGAGCATCGCAAGCATTTATCAGGCATGTTGGAGAAAGCTTCCCAAAAAATCCAGCCATGTGGTCAGCATACCACGAGGCAGCGCGCGAGTTGCAATATTTGACAAAGGATATTCAATATCAAAACGAAATCAAAGACTTCCCCAGCAAAGACTGGTGGGGGAAAATGAAAGTAGATGCGGCTTGCTTCAAAGGTGAAAATCCAAATCGCAAAACTTTTATTTTGGTGAATTATGAGAACGAACACAAAATATTAAACCTGCCTATGGACGGTGAGTTTGCAGGTCCTGGAATTTGGAATTTTGTTTTTGAGAACCGGACGGAAAAGTCAGGTGAAATTTTTGAGATCGTCTTGAATCCTTTCGAAGTAAAAGTGATTCAATTTGAAGTGCCCAGGGTAAACATTAATCTGGTCAAAGAAAAGGAGTGGCATGGAAATTTAATCAAAGATTACAGTTTTGAAAATTGGACCGGCGTGGGTATTCCTACTGCGTGCTATCTGCACATGAGCAAAGAACACGGTGCCACGGCATTCTTAGATAGAAGCATCGCCCATCACGGAGAGGTGAGTTTAAGATTGAATAATTTGGGAGGAAATCATGTCCAGGATCAATCTCAAGAGATTAGCTTTTTTCAATTTCCTACGGTTGCCAATCATGCCTATGTACTTAGTTTTTGGGCCTATGCAGAGCAATCCACGAGTAGAAAAATGGTAGAAAACAAAATTGCCTTGCGCATTGAAAAACCTTGGGGTAAGTTTATTTGGAAGGATACAATCGAAGTCCTTACCGGTTGGAATAGATACGACATTCCATATGTTCCGGCTGAAGGTGAAGATCGAAATATGCTCGAATTGAGAATCCTTCAAAAAGGTTTCGTTTGGATAGATCAAGTGCAGTGGGTGGAAAGTCCGACCATACAAATCCAAGGTGAAATTTTTGATTCGGCTCAAACGATGCATGCAGAAGTCGTAGGGGATATTTATCCATTGAAAAATATTCAGTACTTGTATTATCCTGCCGGAGCAGATACCATTATTACTGCGAGCGGAGAAAAGGATCTGGTTATGACATATCCGGGAACATGCGAGGTCAGGTATCCGTTGCCCAACGGATTGATACAGAATTTGACTTTCCCTGTGCGGACCAAGTTCATTAGAATCGATCAATTGGAATATCACATTGAGAATAGTCTCAAGTATCCTGCGGGAGGAAAAACAGCTCTTGTAGATGGCGTTCTGGGGGAGTTCGTGTGGGATGGCAAATGGCAGGGATTTGAAGGGACAGATTTTGATGTAGATTTTGAATTAAAAGATATCAACGCAAGACATATCGAAATAAGAAGTCTTTCTAAGAAAAGTGCTTGGGTATATTGGCCTTCACAAGTAGAACTCTTGTGGTCCGCAGATGGAATTAACTATGAAACCATCGAAAAGTTGTCTGTTCCCAACCAAGAATATACAGGCCCGGAAGGAGTCAAGCGTTTTGGATTTGTTATTCAACCCAAATGCTATGCGCAAATGGATCGTTCTTCGCATTTTAAAATCAGAGCAACCAATATTCAAAAATTACCCGCTGACCACCCATTTGTTGGTGAAAAGTCGTGGTTATTTATTGATGAGATTTTGGTTCATTAACGTTACCTTTGGGCAACTTTTTATATTATGTCATCAGCCACTCAAATTGCTACCTTAGAACAAGCTCGAGATATGGGTTTGTTGCCAGAAGAATTTCAAAAGATTTCTGAAATTTTAGGCAGAACACCGAACTTCACAGAGATGTGTGTTTACTCGGTCATGTGGAGCGAGCATTGCTCTTACAAAAACTCCATTAAATGGTTGAAGACCTTACCCAAGGACGGCCCACACATGTTGGTCAAAGCGGGTGAAGAAAATGCCGGTTTGGTCGATATAGGTGATGGCATTGGATGTGCTTTTAAAATTGAATCTCACAATCACCCTTCTGCAATTGAACCTTACCAAGGGGCAGCAACGGGTGTTGGAGGTATCAACAGAGATATTTTCACCATGGGCGCTCGTCCTGTGGCTTTGTTAAACTCTTTGCGCTTTGGCGAATTGAGTAATCCCAAAACACAATGGTTGTTGGAAGGTGTAGTGAAGGGTATAGGTGATTACGGAAATGCTTTCGGTATTCCAACTGTTGGCGGTGAAGTCCAGTTTGATGAAAGCTACCAGGTAAATCCCTTGGTTAACGCAATGTCCGCGGGATTAATTGATAGTACCAAGATCATTTCGGCAAAGGCAAGTGGAGTAGGCAACCCCGTTTTTATCGTGGGATCGGCCACAGGTAAAGATGGAATCAAAGGTGCTTCTTTCGCTTCTAAGGATATCACAGAGGAATCTGCCAAAGATCTGCCCAGCGTGCAAGTGGGAGATCCTTTTCAAGAGAAGTTACTTTTAGAAGCTACCATGGAGTTGGCTGAGACCAACGCGATTCGTGGTATGCAAGATATGGGTGCTGCAGGTATCACCTGCTCCACTTCAGAAATGAGTGCTGGAGGAAAGGTGGGAATGGACATTTATTTGGACAAGGTTCCAACACGCCAAGAAGGCATGTTGCCATTTGAAATTCTTCTTTCTGAATCGCAAGAGCGCATGTTGGTGGTTATCGAGAAGGGACAAGAGGAAAAAGTAAAAGCCATTTTTGATAAATGGGATTTACACGCGGCAGAAATTGGAATCGTTACAGCCGGTCCTATGGTTCGTTATTACATGCACGGCGAATTGGTGAGTGAAATTCCTGCTGAGAGTTTGGTCTTAGGTGGAGGCGCACCACAGTATGAGCGTGAATACAAAGAGCCAGCATATTTTGCAGAATCTAAAAAGTTCAACATTGATCAAGTTCCTGTTCCTGACAACTGTGTAGCGATTGCCAAGCAATTGATCGCATTGCCGAACATTGCGAGCAAGCGTTGGGTGTACGAGCAATATGACAGCATGGTAGGTACGGCCACCATGACTACCAACCGTCCAAGCGACGCCGGTGTAGTGAATATCAAAGGAACCAATAAGGCTTTGGTTTTGACTGTAGATTGCAATGGCCGATACGTGAATGCAGATCCAGAAGTGGGAACGATGATTGCCGTTTCTGAAGCTGCGAGAAATATTGTTTGTGCCGGTGGTGTTCCGTCTGCAATTACCAATTGCTTGAATTTTGGTAACCCCTATATCCCGGAAGTTTATTGGCAATTCGTTGGTGCTATCAAAGGAATGGGCGCAGCTTGTCGTCGTTTTGAAACTCCTGTAACGGGTGGTAACGTGAGCTTTTATAACCAAACGGTTAATGAAGATGGAACAACTAAGCCCGTTTTCCCAACGCCAACCATTGGAATGTTAGGTGTGATGGAAGACAAGAGCTATCACATGACATTGGACTTTAAATACAAAGGAGATTTGATTTACTTGTTGGGAGAACCTACCAATGATCTCGCCTCCTCTGAATATTTATACAATATCGTTGGAGTTAAGAATTCGCCTGCTCCTGCTTTTGATATCGAAAAAGAATTCGCGTTACAGGATGCGATTAAAAATTTAATTCGCAAGCACCTGATCAATGCCGCACATGACGTTGCTGATGGTGGTTTATGGGTGGCTCTGGCAGAAATGGCCATGCCAAGTCAATTGGGATTTGATATCGAGACTCCTTTGGAATTCAGAAAAGATGCTTTCCTTTTTGGAGAGAGTCAGAGCAGAGTGGTGGTAACGGTTTCTGAAGATGACAAAGATGCGTTCTTGGATTTTGTTTCAGATTGCAATGTTCCATTAATGCTTCTAGGTCACGTTACCAAAGGAAGAATGACCATCGATCAAGAGGAATATGGAAGTGTAGAAGAGATTGCATCGATTTACAACAATGTCATTGGTAACGTAATGAAAAAGAAATAAGATGACTTTTTTTCAATATCTCAAAACCAAGAGTTCCTGGAAGGTCATGGGCTATGTCGCCCTTGGTTATTTGGGCTTTATTCTGCTCAGTTGGTTTTTGCTGTCTTGGTACACCAACCATGGCGAGTTTGTTTCGATTCCTGAAGTAAAGGGAAAATCAGTGGAAGAGGCAATCGAGATATTGGAAGATTTAGATTTGGAGCCAGTGGTGATTGATAGTATTTGGTCCGATACAGCAGCCAAAGGAAGTATCAACTACATCATGCCTCCTGCTGGTTCAACCATCAAGGATGGTCGTCAGGTATACCTGACCATCTTCAGCAAGACACCTCCGATGGAAACTATCAACATCAAAACAGGTGAGTTTGCTGCTGTTGCTATGGTTAAGCTCAAAAACAAAGGAATCGACTACGAAGTAGTATATCAACCCAACAACAACTTCTTAGGTAGTGTAATCGCCATTCGTTACCAAGGTCGTGACATCGACTACAATGGAACACTCCCTCGTGGATGCAAAGTGCATTTAGTTGTGGGCACCGGTGATAGCAAAAAAATGCCTGTTCCTGACTTGTATGGATTGAGCTATTGGGAAGCACAAAATTTATTGAAGTCTTTGGGATTGATCCCTCAGGTGTTTTTTGACGAAACGCCAACTTCGACAGATTCTCTCGAATTTAAGGTTTGTACCCAAGAACCGCCATACTCTCCTGCGGCAGTAGATATATCCTCTGGAACAATCGTCGATATTTATCTAACAAAAAAGCCTTGTGAACGCGATACGACCGAAATTTCCGTTACACCATAATGAAGCAAATATTTCTACTTGTTGCAATATTGACCAGTGCCTTAGGAATTAAGGCACAGGAAATGGAAAGGCCCTTGTCATTCATTCCTGCTCATACGGCAGGACACAATGGTTACAGAACTTTATTGGAGATTCCTTTTTTTGATGACTTTTCATCGGGAAGAAGTGAGGTGAATTCCCCGTCCACCAATAGATGGATGAGTAGTGGGGTATATACCTCAAATCAAATGCCTATTGCGCCGTTAACTCTTGGTGCGGCAGTTTTTGATGGACTTAACGCTTCTGGAATGCCTTATGATTTTACGGACGAATTTGCGCAAGGACCTGCGGATACCCTAACCAGCATGCCTTTGAATTTGGCATCCCTAGATAGCGCGGACAATGTTTATTTGTTTTTTTATTTACAAGCCGCTGGAAATGGCAATATGCCAGATGATGTCGATTCGATGTATATCGATTTTTACTCGCCAATTACAGGGGAGTGGTCGCAGGTTAAGTCCATATCTTCAGACAACACAACCAATTGGATACGCCATGATCTCCACATTAAGCAACCGCAATATCTTCAATCGGGATTTGTTTTTAGATTTAGAAATGATGCCACATTGAGTGGTGCATATGATCAGTGGAACTTGGATTATGTGAATGTTCAGGAGGGAGTTGACACAGCTAATTACCAATTTAACGAGGTAGCCATGCAATACACTCCATCCAATATTTTGGTGAATGGATACACTCGGATGCCTTGGAAACATTTCATTGTGAATCCTGAAATTTATTTGGCAGATAGCTTAAAAGCATTTGAACAAAATTTAGGCCCCACAGAAAATATCGTTACTGGTTACTCTATTGCTGTTGATGGTGTGAAGCAAGTGTTTAACACACAGAATCTGAATACGTTTAATAATGATTTTCGACAAATCACAACAACCATGTTGTGGGAGAATAACGCCATTATCAATGCCAGCGCAACTGACAGCTTGGTCGTGGTAGAAGTTTGTACGTTTATTAATCAGGCCGACCCTCATTTAGAAAATGACACAGCTTGTTATGCCATGGAATTGGCTAATTATTACGCTTATGATGATGGAGCAGCTGAGAGATCTTGGTCGGTTCAAGGCGCAGGTGCATCTGTCGCGATGAAGTTTTATAACCACGAAGCGGATACCTTGGTTGGTATTGCTGTGAACTGGATCCCATATGGGTTCAATCATCAAAACCAAAACTTTTTCTTGCGTGTGTGGAATGACGATGGTGGTCAACCAGGGGATATAATCTCTGAGAATTTTAATTATCAAAGTCCGGCGTACGATACAGACGGATATACACAATTTCATTTCCATGCGTTGGATCAACCATTGGCTCTGCCTGCAGGAACTTATTATGTGGGCTGGGTCCAGTCTGATCCTGAAACCTATGATGTTGGAAACGATAAGAATACCAATAACAATCCGGCTAAGTTATTTTATTCATTGGGATCAGGACAAAGTTGGCTGCAAAGTGAGACAACGGGAAGTGTTATGATTCGTCCATATATGCAGGCTGGAGAAGACAATGTGTGGGAAGGTGTGCACGAGGATGCATCAAGCGAATTGACCATTTATCCCAATCCAGCTTCTTCTCAATTGCACTTGCAAAATCCAACCGGTCAAAGATTGACATGGAAAATGTGGAGTAGTGATGGACAGTGTTTGGATCAAGGAACGGATGCAAATACGTTGATTCAATGGGACGTTGAGTCGTTTGCTTCAGGTTTGTATTTGATTACAATTGAAGGTCCAAACGGAAATCAAACCATACGCTGGGTGAAACAATGAGAGAGGATATAGAGGATTTTAGTAGTGAAGAGGAAGAGGATTCTCTTTTCGAGCATCACCGCATAGTGGCGGACAAAGGACAAGGACTTGTCCGAATAGACAAATTTCTAGTTGACCGTTTAGAAAAGACTTCGAGGTCGAGAATTCAAGATGCGCATGATGCTGGATATGTCAAGGTGAATGGCGTCTCAGTCAAGTCAAGTTATAAGGTGAAACCCTTGGATGTGATTACCATTGAATTGCCATATCCGGTAAGAGAATTCGAAATTGTTCCAGAAGATATTCCATTGGACATCATCTATGAGGATGAAGATGTTTTGGTTTTGAATAAACCCATGAATATGGTCGTTCATCCTGGACATGGCAATTATACAGGTACTTTGGTGAATGCGGTGTTATTTCACTTGCAAAGAAATCCAGGAGGCGAAAAACATCGCCCAGGTTTAGTGCATCGATTAGATAAGCACACAACGGGTGTAATGGTAATGGCCAAAAATGACCATGCGTTGAATCATCTCGGTAAACAATTTTTTGATCGCACAACAGATCGTCGTTATCAGGCGATTGTTTGGGGAGATGTGTTGGAAGATGGAACTGTAATTGGCAATACAGGAAGGAGTTTGCACGATAGAAAAGTTTTTACTGTATTTCCCAAAGGAGATTACGGCAAGCATGCAGTTACACATTACAAAGTTTTGGAGAGATTGCATTATGTGACCCTGGTAGAGTGCAAACTAGAGACAGGAAGAACACACCAAATACGTGTTCACATGAAACACATCGGGCATACTTTGTTCGGCGATTTGGAGTACGGAGGAGATCGGATTTTGAAGGGAACAACTTTTCCCAAGTACAACCAGTTTATTCAGAATTGTTTTAAAATACTTCCTCGTCAAGCGCTTCATGCCAAGTCATTGTCATTTGATCATCCGGTCTCGGGAGTGCGAATGAACTTTGAGTCTGAACTTCCCCAGGATATGCAAGAAATACTTACTCGTTTTAGAGGAATTCATGCACAAGGAATTTGATTTTTTATAGTTTAAACCATAAAAAAAGGTTGTGAGAAATCACAACCTTTTTTATGAATATTCAAAGTCATCAAAGACGATTGTCTACCATTTCAACCTTGGGATATTTTCCTTTTTGAAATCCAAAGTCTGCATCTTGCAATGGAGGATTTGGTTTTAAATTCTTGATGCGATAACTAATTTCTCCACCATCTCTGGTTTTTACTACGGCTTTGATCAGCTCATTTTTGGCTTTGTCCACATACATTAAAATGGTATGATAGGATTTGCCTTTGGGATTGTTGGGATACAAACCTATTTCGTAACAACCAATGCCATCAACTGATGCGTTGGGGTTTTTCATTTCATTTTTAAAGTCTTTTTCCCAGATGGTAAAAATTTCCGATGGATCAAATGCACCATCTTTAACATCTTTCAAATTGTCTATTGTGCAAGTGTTGGATTTTTTATCATAGGTCCAAATGGTTGTGCCATCCGTGAAGATTTGATAATCACTCAAGGAGATGGTATATTTTTTTCCCTTGATTTTGATATTGCCATCTTGCTTGATATTCTTGTTGTTCTTCTTGTCAACAAGTGAAGAGCTGAAGTCGGCAGATAAGGTGGACCAAGTTTTAGCCTTGGCTGAAAGTTTGTCTAAGACTTCTTTCGATGATTGAGCAAATGTCAATAATGTACATCCGAAAGCTAACGTGAATAATGCAATTTTTTTCATTGTAATTTTTTCTTAAAGACCGTTTTTCAAGAACTGTTCCAAACTTGTTTCATCTTGAAATAAAACTTTTCTTGCCTTGCTTCCTTCAAATGGACCAATGATGCCTGCGGCTTCAAGTTGATCTACAATTCGTCCTGCACGGTTGAATCCAAGTTTTAATTTTCGCTGAAGCATGGAAGCAGAACCTTGTTGTGTTTGCACAACAATTCTTGCAGCCTCTTCAAACA
>JACCDM010736118.1_pt1 | contig 49581 bp, 50 predicted proteins | sample 7445851 | NCBI WGS metagenome assembly JACCDM01 (sample SAMN15323438, study PRJNA562643) | freshwater metagenome | isolation source: river surface water | place: USA:Blue River Watershed | collected 2017-08-16
GCTCAAGGAGCAGATGGAATCCAAGGGCCTCAAGGCGCACAAGGACCCGCTGGTTTAGGTGCTCAAGGGGCACAAGGTGACCAGGGTCCTCAAGGTGCTCAAGGTGCAGATGGAATCCAAGGGCCTCAAGGAGCGCAAGGTTTTCAGGGTCCTCAAGGAGCACAAGGCGACCAAGGTCCTCAAGGTGCTCAAGGAGCACAAGGTGACCAAGGCCCTCAAGGAGCGCAAGGTGCAGTTGGCGGAATCAGTGGTATAGGTACATTTTCATCAACAAGTTATTATTCAGATGGCGCCACATTAACCACTTCGAATTATATACAATTAGGAGCTGCAAACAGTAGCAATCCAGGGTTGATATCTTCCGCAGGACAAACCTTTTCTGGAGCAAAAACCTTTGCTGACAGTGTAACAACATATAGCAGTTTGGCAGTGTATTCTGGTTCAAGCCAAAGTGTTAGTATAGCAAGCACCGGAGAAATAAAAAGTATTGGAGATATAAACTTGTACAGTAGTTCGATTTCAGGAACTGCTACTATCAATATAGATTCGGCAGCTGGAAATATAACAACCACTTCAGGCACTATAAGTGCATCATCTTTCAACTCTACTTCTGATTATAGAATCAAAGATAACATAGAAAATGTAAAAATAGACTACTACAACATAGACAATTTGAGACCAGTGACCTATTACAATAAAATAACAAACAAGACAGATATTGGGTTCATTGCCCATGAAGTGCAAGAGCAGTTTCCATTTCTAGTAAATGGTGAAAAAGACGGTAAAATATACCAATCCATCAATTATATTGGAATAATACCGGTTTTGGTAAAGGAAATTCAAGAACTGAAAAAACGAATCAGTCAATTAGAAGAGCGTTAGTTGTGTCATAAAACGCACTTTTTCTAATTTTCAGATGACCCGCATTCCACATACGCTTATTTTTATGACATAAACTTCTGTTGTAATATAAATATGAGCGGTTATTCATCAAATGGAACAAATTTGTCTAGTATATTTACGACAAAATCAAATACTTCTACAAATGATTATTCCGTTTGTAACTCAGACCAAGGTAAATGGAGTGTTTCTTCTGACTCTACTGGACAATATTTAGTAGCAAGTGATGGTAGTAGCACATCAAGTGGATATATATACACTTCTGACAATTATGGAAGTACCTGGACAAAACAAACAAACAGTGGTGCGAGAAAGTGGATATCTCTAACATCAAATAGCACTGGGGAGTATTTAGCAGCTGGTCTTTACAATGGAAAAGTGTATACATCATCAGATTATGGAGTTAACTGGACACAAAGAACAAATAGTTTAACTGGGAATTGGTCAGGTCTTGCATCAGATAGCACTGGAGCGAAACTAGTAGGTTGTGTTCAAAATGCATTTATATACACATCAACTGACTACGGTGAAAATTGGACATCACACACAAGTGTGCCAACTGCTTATTGGACATCAGTTGCATCAGATAGTACCGGACAACGTTTGGCTGCGTGTTATTACAGTGGATTTATTTATATATCATCTAACTCTGGTTCTAGTTGGTCAATAAGAAACAGCTCACCTTTGAATACTAGTAAAAATTTTTATTCAATAACTATGAGTAGTAATGGAGAATACTTGGCAGCTTGTGTAAATGGTGGTTACATCTACATATCAAGTGACTACGGTTCTAGTTGGACACAAACAGCAAGTAGTCTGAGTTGGGAATCAATTAAAATGAATAGTGCGGGTGATAAGTTAGCCGCTTGTGTATACGGTGGATATATTTACACATCAGTTAACTACGGCGATACCTGGACTGCAAGAACAACGGATAACGCAAACTGGGTGAGAATCACTAGTGATAGTTCTGGTTCTCGTATAGTTGCAAGTGTATTTGATGGTTCAATTTATGTAAATTCTATGCCTGAAACAAACATTTCAATATCATCTGTTGATTTATCTTTGACCTATAAACCAGTGACTACAACAATAACTCAGATGAATTCGACTGGCGTTGGTTCACAAACATGGAGGAGTGTTGCATCAGACAGCACTGGACAGTATTTGGCAGCTGTTATCAGTGGTGGTTATATTTATACATCGAGTGATTATGGTGTTAACTGGACATCACAGACAGCTAGCGGTTCCAGAAGTTGGAGAAGTATTGCATCAGACAGCACTGGACAGTATTTGGCAGCTGTTGTCAATGGTGGTTATGTTTATACATCGAGTGATTATGGTGTTAACTGGACATCACAGACAGCTAGCGGTTCCAGAAGTTGGATAAGTATTGCATCAGACAGCACGGGAGAATATTTAGCAGCTGCTGTCAGTGGTGGTTATATTTATACATCAACTGACTCTGGTTCTAGTTGGACACAAAGAGCAAGTAGTTTAAATTGGAAATGTATTGCATCAGACAGCACTGGAAAATATTTAGCAGCGGGTGCTTCTTTTGATTATATATACACATCAAGTGATAATGGTCAGAATTGGACAGAAAGAACAAGTAGTTCTGCTGCAGTTTGGAATGGTATCACCTCAGACAGTACCGGTAAATATTTGGTTTCTTGTGCCAATAATCTAATATACAGATCAACTGATTATGGTGTAAATTGGTCACAAGTAATATACTCAGCTTCCCTGAGTTTTAGTTGTATAACATCTGATAATACAGGACAGTATGTAACTGTATGCGTAAGCACCGGTTATGTATATATGTCAAGTGACTACGGTGCTAATTTTGTTGAACATCCAGAATTTGGTCAACAACAATGGACTTCTGTCAAATATGACTCAACTGGTAGATATTTAGTAGGTACAAGCACTGCAGACATATATACATCTGGAGCGAGTAAAACAAACTACAAATATACAAATTCAAATGGTTCTCTAATCGATTTGTCAAAACTCTATTCTTAGTACCGTACATTTTCCCCTGAAAAATATATTTTGACTGAAAAATAACTTAAAGAACTCTCTGTATTTAGAGTGATGGTTCTATGATGCAGCGGTTAGCATTTCAGACTTTGAATCTGGCCACATGGGTTCAAATCCCATTAGAACCTGAATAAAAATTGATTGTCGTTTCATTATAACTGGTATGGTTATAATTAAATTCAACCTACTTACAATGTCCGTATTACTTCCAACTTTGAAAAACCGAAATGTTCATCCAAGGGATAAAAATCTGGTCTTTGATGAGCCGAGCCATAAGTACACGATTCTAACTGACCCGGGTTCCAGTTATACTTCAGTGACGACATGGAATCACAGTCATTTCCCGCATTTCAATCCCGACGAGGTGATAAAGAACATGATGCGAGGAAAAAATTGGAATCCTGAAAACAAGTATTGGGGAAAAACTCCAGAGGAAATCAAAGCGATTTGGAAACAGAATGGAGAGGCAGTTTCCGGCGCAGGAACAAGTATGCATTTTGATATTGAATGTTTCATGAATCAAGATATCGTAGATGAAGACAATCAACCGGTTTTTGCAACACACGAAGAACTCTTGGATGTTTACCAACAAGATTTGGACCAAGGAATACCACCACCAAACTTGAGTGAAGAGTGGCAGTTCTTCTTGGAATACGCAAAAACATTTCCGAATTTGAAACCGTATCGCACCGAATGGATGATTTATGATGAAGACTTGAAACTAGCCGGCTCAATTGATATGGTATATGAAAATCCAGATGGTTCTCTCATGATATATGATTGGAAAAGAGCCAAAGAAATTTCAAAAACGTCTGGATTCAAAAAATATGGAAAAACAGAATGCATTAATCATTTACCAGATACGAACTTTTGGCACTATAGTTTACAGTTGAATACTTACAAGGCAATTTTAGAATCGAAATACGATAAAAAAATAACGGATTTGTATCTCGTGCGGTTACACCCCGACAACCCAAAAAAAACATTTGAATTGATTAAATGCGCGGATTTGTCGAATGAAATCAAGGATTTATTTGAACATCGAAAGAATGAATTGAACTCCGAAAAATCAAAAGAAGAAAAAAAGGTTTAAAAATAAAGAGAGAAATCATAAAAGTTAATAAAAATGCAACCATTCGTCTATGTGATGTTTACTCCTTTTTTATTAGCCATGTGCTACCATTTCATCACCACTGAGCAAATTGTCTATACATATTTTTCTTTGCTGTTGCACCAGATGGGAATGGCAGATTTGTTAGTTTTGTTCAAGTCGCCTACCACTTCTCACGATGACAATAATGAAGAAAGCTCCCCTCCAACTCAAAAAGAGAAAGAAGTTGTCTTGTATGAAGACAAATACAAGGACCAAATTGCTCAATTGAAAGAAGTAGATTTGACAGAAGAGAAACTGGTAAATTTGAAAAACTCGGTTTTGTTTGAAAAGACACCATTGGGAAATGTAATCATGTATTATGACCATTCGAGAGAAACTTTTACTTTTTACTCGGACAGTTCAATACCCTATCGTTATTTAGAAACCATCTCGAGAAGGTATGTAGTGTTGAACAATTGTAAAAAAATATATGTAAACATGGAGGAAGAAATTAAATGTGCCGAAAAAAAATTAGAAGAAAAGAAACAAATGCAACTGAGAAAACAAGAAGAAGAGGAGCGACTCCGCGCACAAGAACCAGAGTCACAACAACAACAACCCAAGAGAAATGTCTTTGCCAAGTTGAAAAAATACAACAGAATTGATGCGAAACCAAATGCAAATCCAAACACGAAACCAACCCCAAACAGCGCCAAGAAAGATGATAGTGATGATAAAGTCTTGAAAGAAAGAGCGAATCGTTATTCTTGTGAGGGAAAACTAGCAAATTTTTCTTTCTTGAAAAAGGTCGATAGAAAATTGGTCGATTCAAAATACGCCATGAGTTTTGCCGAGTTTAAAAAATTATCAATGAACCAAACAAAAAATGCTTAAAAAATAAAACCTGTTTCTAATATAAGAAATGAAATTGTCTCATAAAAAAACAAATAAAAACAGGAAAAAAAAGATTGGGGGAGGAGACAATCAAGCGGCAAAGGCCGTAATAGACGCGTCCATGAAATTATTGGTTTTTATTAAAAATAAGTTAGCTAGATTTGCGGGTCTCGTGCCGATTCAAGAAGAAGAAAAGACAAATGAAGCAATGAAAAATTTAGGAGAAACCGCGGACAAAAGTGCCGCATCTGGAATAGATGCGGTAAATAGTGGCTTGAGTTCTCCACAAGTAAGAACAGCCGTTGCCGTTGCCTCAGAGCAGCTTGCCACAACCTTAAAAAATATTACAATGGTTGCACAGGAAAAACTAAATGACCCTGAATTCCAGGCAGTCGTCATCAATACTGTAAAATTGTTGTCTGATTTTTCTCTGAAACTGGCCTCTGCTGCGGAACCTGCACTCAACAAGACAATTGACGAAACTTCACAAATTGTTTCACAATTGATGAATAAATTCGCAGTATCAATGGCGAATGCTTCTTTGTCTTTTCTTGAAGCTATTCCAGTTGGTGGAGAATTTGTTGCTGTAATAAACTTGTTGCATAATATCGCTACAGCTGTGTTTGCGGTATTATCAACCATGTTGAAATTTACCGGAACGGGTGCGAATTTGTTGGGTTCTATCAAAGATAACTGGAACAAAACGGCTCCATTACCAAATAACGGGCCAACACTTTTCTCCAAAATTTCGGATTATGCCAAAGAAAAATATCAAGCGTTGAAACCTCATTTGGAAAATTTATCAGAGAATTTGAATTCAAAAATACAAGAAGTATTGAAAGTAGATTTGAATAATCCAAATAATTTGAATGCAATAAAGCAACAAGTGACGGATTTGTTGAATAACAAGGAATTATTCAGTGTCTCGGGTTTATCTGCCAACGCCAAGTCTATTGTAGAAAAATTGGAAGACAAGTTGTCTCCTGTTGTAATGTCATTACCTCCAGATGTTCAGGCAAAGTTGAAGGAACTGAAAAATAAAATGACTTCAGGGGTTGAAGCGGTATCACCTAAACCGGTTGTTGGACAAACTGGCGGTCTTGCCCTACAAAAAAGAGTATTCAAAAGCATCGATGAATTCAAGAAAACAAACAGAATGACAATGTCCCGAAAAAACAAAAAGACACGGACCCAAAAACGACGACAAAGGTGAAATTTTATTTGGTCGAGTTCTCAACCGAATTCTTTTTTTTCCATTCATTGAAACCGTTGCTTCTCACAAGACTAAAGGATGTCCCCAGGTGTTCCTTCGCAATATGTAGTGCTTTTTTCTCCTTTTCTTCGAATTGACTCAAATACTTTTCAACTTGTTCATTTTGAGAAGACATTTCTGTATAATAATTATTATGTATTTTTAACTTTTTATACCTAATAATTTAGTTTACATTTAAAATCAATTTTATAATGGTGGCGTCAGTGATGCGCTTGCATATACGAAAAGAAACAAATCAATTTTTGGTTGTTGTAGGTAATTCCACTATTGCGCATTGTTTTTGTCAGGCTGTTATCAATTGTGTATCCATGAGACATGAGAAACGAAAACAACTCGGGAATCTCATAGTCTCCCATCAGTCGTTCATGTTCAAAAGATGTTAGTGCTAAAATACAAGGTCGACCAAAACACCCACGATTGTTTTCACAAAAGGGAGAAAGTGGTGGATTTTTTATTCTTCTGACAAAACGACGAAGCGGCCCCAAAGGCACTCGATTCAGGACTAAAATATTTCGATATTCTTGTGTACAAGTGTCCAAATATACTTGAGACGACAACATACAGGTGTTCATGTAATACACCAACAATTATATTTTATATTTGAGTAATATAAGAATGGGAGAAAGTACCATATACACATCAATCAATATAGGAGAAATAGTGAAAAAAACAAATAGAATTACAAAACATTTTGATTGTCATTGGGACCAGACACTTTTGTTGGTAGCAATGATGATGTTGTTCAAACAGTTTCAAATACAAAACAAGAATCAAATTGGTTTTGGCGGGAGAAATCTCAATCAACGTAAAAAATTGAAAAAAACAAAAGGCAAAAAGTCAATTGCAAAAAAGACGAGAAGAAAAAACAAAAAAGGAGCAGGTACATTCGAAACGTTTCTTTGTTTTGTTGTTCTAATTCTGAGTTTGCCGAATGGAATTTTTGGACTATTACCAAAAAAAGATGATGAAGTTTTAGCTAGATTGCAACAGACATATTCAGTAATTGATTTGTTTGAAAACAGGTATGGCACATGCGGGACAAATACCCTATTGTTTTTAGGAAACATTGGAGTAAAAACACACGAACAGTTAATCAATGATAAAATAATGGACCAAGGAATGAATTATGAAAAAATGGCTACTTATCTAAATAGCCGAATAAACACCAGTGAAACCTGGGAATTAATACAAACGCCAAAGATACTACCCGAGAATGAAAAAGAAACATTAAATACCGGATACAAATTGAGAGGAACCAAAATAATTCAACAAGAGAAAATCAATAAAGTCATTGAAGCTTATATTGACTTGTTGAAGTCAAAAATGATGACATTAAAAGACATTTATTCAAAAGACAACAATGGAATTATTACCGTGTTGGGATACCCTTCAGAGGATACATCACATGCAGTATCATTGTGGTTGACATCAAAAAATGTGCTGGTAGTTATTGACCCACAAACTTATATCATAAAAAATAAAATCGTTCTTTATACAGATAAATATGACCCCGAAAATCTCGAAAATGAACAAGAATCATTGTTTGAATATTTCAAAAAATTTTTGAGTATAACATCAGAACGGCCGTCAAAACTACTGAAAGTCATTCACACAGAAGTCTCGAGTTCAGAACTAGACCCTAAAAATCCAGAAATAATAAGCATCATTGAAAGACTGAATGAAATGAAAAAGTATATGGAAGAAGATGAAACCAACTACCTCAAAGATGAATTGTAGAAAACTGAAAAAAAATTGAAATGCTTTCGTTCCAAAACGGTAAATGCACACAAACAAACGAAAAACAATTTATTTTAAAAATTCACATGTCCTCAAATGTCAACTACGATAACATGGTCAGTATTTCTAACATTCATTGCGTCAATCCTAGCAACGATTCTTTCGATGATAGAACTGGAGAACCATATTCTCTTGATAGAACAAGAAATGATACAGAAAACTCGAGAGATGATAGAAAATGCGGACTTGAATACATCAATACTGAGTGCGATGATAACGGTAATTGCTTGAATCACAGTATTTATCGATACAAGTTTACCCAAGAATTCATGGATACTTTGTACCAGTTTTCGAAAATTCATCAATACGACGAACGACGCGTTTTCAAAGAAGCGTGGGAAACCTGGACCGAAGAAAATTCGCCGCTCATTGCCGATGAGATACGGCGTTTGGAAAGTCTAGAATATCGCGGTGATATTCTAGACAAGATGTTTAAAAGTGCGCGTTATTATTACCGAAAAAAAGGAACTGAAAAAAAAGAACCAGCAAAACGCCGCCAATACATTTCTCTCCCAAAAACATTATTAAAAGCCATTGACCAACACATTCACGACAAACTAGCAGTGGAATTAAAACCATCTGATGGATTTGTTGACTTTTGTGAAAACAACAAAGATGTTTTGAGAGAAAGCGTTCAAAGTCTCATGCAACAAAATATGAAAAACCCGGAAGAAATCGAAAAAAAAATCAAAAAAACATACAAAAATAGATATTTCATGATAATTCAAAACACGACAAATCAACAAAATCAACAATAAAAAAATATTTCTTAGATTTACTTTTATTCACTGTAACTTTATAAACAAAATAACTTTTTTTTGCATTCTTTGACTATTTCGGGTATGCTGAATAATTTTTCAAAATAAGCAAGCCTTGCTTAAAATAGAAGAATAGTAAGAAATAAATGGAATAAGCGAGAGACCAATAATTTCTAGATATTTTTCAACATGTCTACAAGTATTTTCATGGTTTCATTTGGACTATTTACCCGATGACCGAGAATTCCAGCAGAGTTCAACAAACGATAGTCATTTCCATCGGGTAAATACTTGTCACCGAAATAATGAACCTGACTATAATTCTCTTTTGAAATCGAATCCAAGATTTGAATCTTATCAAACTCTTTGGGATAAATGGCGATTCCAACACTGCCTCCATACACAATATCGATTTCCTCCAAAACACCAAGTTCCTTGGCTTTTTCTCTCAAGAGGTCAAATAATCTTTCGCGATACTTGAAGGTTTTATCCAAATCCATAAAGTATTTCCTTTCTTCGTTGTTGGCGACCATACCAATCAATGAAATATAGACTAATCCGGAACGAAGGTCTATGAAGTGTCCGGTAATTGTATAGTTCACCTCTGAGAGAAATCGTAGCACACATTTCAAGAGTTTATTTATTTTTGCATAAGTCGAGTGTTTGCGAATATCCTTCCGGTAGATTTCATTCTTGGATTCATCATGGTATACGGAACCACACTCCGAGAAATAATGATGAAAAGTGGTTTCACCCATCTGCTCCAATATTTTATCAAATTTTCCTCCACCCACCGTTCCAATTTCATATCCTTTTTGTTTGAGAAAATTCAAGAGAAAACTCATGTCATCGCATAAAGGTTGGCTCGATTCAGTCAAGGTGCCATCTACATCAAATAAAAGAAGTGACCTCATTTTAATATAGTAATAAGTGATATTTCTAAATGATAGTTGAGAGAAAATACGATTTCGAAGCTTCTCTCAAATTAGTTTATTTATACCTGTTCAGCCAAGTTAGCAGGGTCATTTGGGTTTGCACCTTCAACTACGGCTGCTTCGGAACCTTGAAATACTGACGCCATTTTCCCGCCTCTCATTTTTCTTGATTTCTTTCCACTCATCTTGTGATGTTTCTTGGATTTCTTGGCGGTTTTCTTGTGGTGTCTCTTGGATTTCTTGGATACCATCATGGATGATGATTCTGAAGAGGTTGAACCAGAAGACATACTTGAAGAAGAAGACTTTTCGTGATGTCCACTAGATTTGTATACTTTCTTTGCATCAACCATTGCTTGTTTGTATTTGTAATTCTTGTCTTTTGCGTGTTTTTCTTTATATACGCGCTGAACTGTCGCTATCCAACTTTCTCCCATTTCTTATACATTACTGCTACAAAAAAAATTGAAACATATTTTATGAAAACTCGTAATTAGTATTTAAACAAGAATGAATCAACCAATTATCTTTACCAGGTATCTTTATGTAAAAGATGAAGTAGAAACGGCATTAAAGCTTTCTCTCATCAATCAGGAAAAGTCTTGCCTATTTTGGGCTTATGAGTTGTATTACTCTGGGTTTCAAGAAGAGTTATTTGGCCTACTATGGAAAATATTTGAGGAACATTATTCTCCATTGAACCCAAATTTTAAAAAGTATTTCACTAAAAAACAAAAAGAATGGGAAAACTCTCTTAATACTCCAGAAAAAGATGATGTTGTTGTTGGAAATATTGTATATAACTTGATGAGAAGAACCACTGCAACACCAAACGATAACAAAACGCAACCAACCGTAATGAAAAAAGAAAAACGATTATATGTTGTTCTAAACGAAGAAGAATTGTCGGTTTACAAAACAATCGTTCCAACAAAAGAAATTAGAAATTGGCAAATATTAAAAAAAGCGCTCGTTCACTCCACGAATGAATCATCTTCCCTTCATTTGTTCCCTTTGAATAGGAAGACTTTGTCGTATGAAGAATTGACAAATCTCTACTGGTATCATTGGGAATATTTTGCTTCATTCTCTCCCGTGTGGAAAGAACGAATTGACAAGTACGGTGGCGTTTTGAATCACGACGAGAGAAAAGTGGTTTTCGAAGATGATGATATGTTGGAAGAATTTTATTCAAATTATGGTTATGAACCAGACGAACAACCAAGAGAAATCAGAGAAAAAAACATACCGCTCATTATGTAATGTTCGGGTAACTTAAATAACAATGGTCTTTTGTTTTGCTAGCAAGACACTCCCAGGAACATTTGTTTTGGTTATATCCTTGACACGCGTGTAGACGATAGTCAAGTTTTTTTCCGCTGCATATTTTGATACACTTTTACACAAAACCGCACCTTGTTTCACAATGGCCGCTAATTCTTTTTTCCCCACGGTAGATACTTCTTGTATTTTTGCGATGACATGTCCAGAAGGTTTTCCTTCCACATGAAACCACATATCATCTGGCAATGAAGCGTCTATGATGTCAAAATTGTCTTTGGCGTTTTGACCAACCACAAATTCAATCGAAGACTTGAGTTTTTCAATATATATTTCTTGAGTTCGCATATTTTTTGTTCGTTGATTCTCAGAAAATACTGGATATTTATTTTCAATTTTTTTCCAAAAAACAGAAAAAAATTGAAATCTTATGAATTGCTTTTACAATAAGCACATTACACAACAACAGATTATCAAAATGGTCAAAAATACAAAAGGTGGTAGCGGACACAAAAGTCAAGCAAGAAAATTCGTCGAATCTTCAAAACAACAATCGAAAACTAGAATTGCATTGGAAGATGGAGAACTGTACGCTCAAGTTAGCAAGCTTCTAGGTAACGGCATGTGTCATGTATTGTGCCAAGACAACAAAACGAGACTTTGCATGATACGCGGTAAGTTTCGAGGTCGAGGAAAGCGCGATAATATGTTGACCAATGGAAAAATCATTTTGGTTGGAATCAGAGACTATGAATCCACCAAGGAAGGAAAAATGGAAAATTGTGATTTGTTGGATATTTACACCGACCAGGACAAAAAAAAGTTGGAGAATCAAATCGACAGCGTCGATTGGAAACTCTTTAACCAAATGGAATGTTCAACAAAAACCGCACAAGACGACGATAATATTGAATTCACAAATGAAACTGAAGATGACTATGATAGAATCATGAAAGAAGCGACTTCGTCAAGTTCTACTAGTAAAAAGCCTCTGATTGTTATCGATGAAAATGAAGAAGAAATTAATGTCGATGATATCTAGTTATAATACAAAAAACAAATAAATACAAAAATAACAAAAAAATACAATAAAAAACAAAAATACAAAAAAAACAAAAATCTTATGGATTTTTATTTTTTTGGGTGGGTGCTATCTCCTGTAAATTCTATATAATTTTTGTATTTTTTAAAATTATTGGGATTCTTATTTTCTATGGTATTGCTGTCTAGGAGATAATTATACTAGACAAGTATTCTTTATATTGAAATTTTTTTTACACAATTTGAAATTGAAATGCTTAAATAAATGCCATTTGAAATGAATGTCAAAAGCTAGTATTATTGATCGTTTGTTTCCTGATTCATCAGCTCTCTGTTTGAATAAACCAATACAAATGCTAAGAAAATACCAAAGAAATTTTTAGCAAACAAGTCCAATATGTTATACGCTATATTTTTAATTGAGTATGGCATGATAGATGCCACACCATACAACGACCATATTCCACAAAAATACCAAAATGTTTGAATTCCATCTTTGGAAAAAACGGCGTAGTTTTTGTAAATAATATAAAACATTATAATGAAGGGAATAAATCCTAAAAATGCTGCCAAATATTTTGACATTTTCTTTATTTCTCCCAAGTAACCAAAGATTAACATTGTAGCATTTAATATGACAACTGGAACTAATATTTGTAGGTTTTCTAGAATCAATTGGTACATGTTATCATTTATTTCTTTGTTTTCTTCTTTGTACTTCAAGTACATCAAGTAGAATGAATAGGTGAATAACATTGTTGGAGTTGTAATAAACCAGTCGTAGTATCTAAAATGTGTAATATCGGCAATTTTTGAAAAATTGTATACCATCCAAACATAAAAAGAACCTTCTATAATTTGGACAACAAATTCCAATAATAGTAATTTTTTCAATAACATAAGGGAATGGGGAACTCTCAGTCTCAGTACATAGTAGTCAAAAATTCCAGTTAGTATTTGAACAATCAAAGATAAAACACCAGTAATGTAAATAAAATTTGCCATTATTATACTGAATATATAATAATCACAATTTTTTATTTCAAGTGCTTTTAAATGTTTGGTATGTTTTCTTTGTTTGATTTTTATTTTGTAATTTAGAGCAACGGTCTTTCTCTATGCATTGAGTTTTCCAACTACACCAGTGGAACCAAATCCACCTATTCCTCGATTGGTTGTCGACAGGTCAGTCTCACTGTCCACTATTTCAACCTTTATTGGACAAAGTGACGGGTGGCATATTTGTAACAAACGCGAATGTTTTTCTACCAAGAAAACTTGACTTGTCAAGCAACGAAACGCACCTATTAAAAAGCCGCGGTACCCGGAATCAATTATTCCAGTATGATTCGCCAACATCAGTGGAGTTTTTGACATACTTGAACGAGGATATACATAATATGCACAAGGTCGTCCAGTCGTAGCATCGACCATTTCCGCTTTGATTTCCATATTTATCATTTTTGTTGAAAACTGCTCAACAAACTTTGTTTCAGTTGGTATAAAAATATCGAAACCGGAATTTGCATAATCATTGTTCAATATCGATTTGTTGTGATTTTCGACATGTTCCTTGTATAGATTCACTAAATCAGGTTGTTCATTGTTTATAAAGAGACGTAATAGTATGGTCGCCATGAATTATATTCAAATCTTGTGTTTAACTTGATTATCCAGAATATATTTACTCCATTTCAAATGTAAAACGATTTAAAGTTGAGTTGTTATACTTGATTATAGCAAACAAATCATACAGCATTTGTCTCAACAACAATGAAACATACATCAACAAATAAATTTTTATCATCTACTACTCCATACCAAAAAAGGGTAGACACTAGCAGTGTCACGGATTTCCCGAGTTTGGATAGTTCCTTGGAAAAAAATCACTCAACCACAAAATCCCCTTCATTGAATTTCAAAAACGCCTCCTTGATTGAAACAGAGGTATCCTATGAAGAAAAATTATTGCCCGGTTGGACATCTTTCACTTTTGAAACTGGAACAAGAAAAGTAAAAATAGATGGTCACAAAGAATTCAAGCCAGAAGAAGAACCATTTTCCATTCAAGCCAAAAGGGTTATGGATGATATGGTCGATAGATGGGACAAGTTCAAAGAGGATTATATAGAATTGTATGGGGAGGACACGTATCACAAGATGTTTTCTTTCCCAATAAAAGAACAAGATGACTTGATTTCTGATGATGATATTGATGATGAATCCAATGATGAAAATGACTACTATGATGAAGAATATGAAGAAGACTATTAGTTCAAATATATTATAGAAATTATTGATGTTTATATAATATGGAATATGAAGAAGAATTACTAGAAAATGAATGGATAAAGGAGTTTGAGTCTATCGACAAGGGCTATGAAAATTTTTACACAGAAGAGTTGAATTACATCAAAATACACTGCATTTATATTGATAAAAATGACAATATACAAAAAATAACTGACGAAAAATTATTCATGACAAACAAAAATTGCATTTCTAGGGAAGAGATTATTGGAATACTTAAACGCAACAATGAGCAAAAATACACTATTTTATCTTTGTTGAAATACAACATAGACATTGAGCCACTAGATATCAAACACTTTTTGAAAAATCATGGTCAATTTGAATTTCTAGAGGTGGTTAAAAACATTGACACCATACCACTCAACAAATCAATTAATATGTTTCATGACTTGAATACATTGTTTGTTATTTTCTATGAAAAAGAACAAAAACACACAAAACAAGGTTCAACGAAAAAAATATTTATCCAGTCTCATAAAAAGACACAACGCAAACCATTTAGAGACTGATTCAAAAAGAACCGTAGTAGTATGGCGGTTGATATAATGATGGAGAGTCACAGTGCTTTTTTGGATAAACATTTGGGAGAAAAAGGTCATTGTGAATATTCCTGGGCAAATTCTAAGAATATTCAAGAACTATTAGTTCAGTTGAATTTTCAGCTTGTACGAGATACGAATGAAGACAAAATAATTCAATTAGAAAATGTTCAAAGAAAAATATTGGATGGGTTGATGGACCAGATAGAACAAGGAACAATTTCTTTTGTTGACTTTCAAGAATTGATTGTATTCAACTATAAATTAGTGGCTTTTACAAGGGATATTATATGTGGAAAGGGAGAATATACTTTGGCTTATATGTTGGTCAATGTATGGTTTGAGTATTTTCCAGAACTGGCAAAATTCATGTTGAAAAGTTTTGTTGTATTCGACGGAAAACACCCTTTGGGTTCTTGGAAAGACCTCAAATATTTTTGCAATTATTGTCTCGAATGCGGATACAAGCGTGATTATCCAATGATAAGGTACGCATATGATTTGATTATAGAACAACTAAAAAAAGATGTGTTGAAAACACGAAATGAGGAATTATCTCTCGTGGCAAAATGGATACCTCGAGAGAAATCAAAGCGTTTCGGCTGGATTTTCAATGAATTAGCGGTCCTTTATTTTAATAATTATATTCAGTCGACGAATGATTTCGAAAAGCATGTAAAGGCAATTTCAAAGTGTAAAACCGATTTTCGAGTCTTGGTTGCCGGTTTGAACAAAAGACTAGGGACAATACAGATTTATCAGTGTTCGAAAGAATGGGCAAAAATAGATTACAATAAAATAACCAGTAGTACTTTCTCAAAACAATCCAAGGCATTATTCAATTTAACTCAAGATGGAACCATGAGGTATCCATTAAATGACCGTATCAAATGCAGTAACAACGCAATTATGCATGTATACGAACATCTTGGAAAATCGAACAGTGAAATCCGTGGAAAGCGAATCAGTGTTTCTGAGTTTGTGAAACGCGCAATCGAACTGTTACAGAACAGAAATTCAAACCAGAATGAATACGACCTGTTGAATTTACAATGGAAAGATTTTCTCTCTCAAATCGAATCACTCGGTCCAATGATTCCAATAGTTGACTTGTCCGAGTCAATGAATGGAGAAGCATACTACAATGCAATTGGACTTGCTTGCATTATTGCATCTAAATCCGCAATCAAACAACGGGTCATGACCTTTAGTGCATTTTCACAGTGGCACAATTTAGAAGACTGTCCAGAATTGATTGACATGGTGAGACGACTTATGAATGCAAACTGCGGAATGAATGCCGATTTTTATGGAGCTCTCGATAAAATATTAAATGTATTTGTTGAGCCAGACATTTCTTGTAACACAATGAATGGTACCACAATAGTAGTTCTTTCAGATATGCAAATTCATTCTTTACCAAACATGGATAAAAAAATGGCTTCTTTCTATGAAACAATATACCACAAATATCAGTCATTGAATAAGAAATACAAACCACCTCATATTTTATTTTGGAACCTTCGGTCAACTGCCGGATTTCCAACACTTTCAATCCAATATAATGTCTCGATGGTTTCCGGAAACAATCCACTCATTTTGAATTCTCTTGTAAAAAAAGGTGGATTCAACACACACGACACCTGTAATCCATGGTTCATGTTGAAGAAACAACTCAACATACCTAGATACAATATTTTAGGAGAAAGAGTAAAAACAATTCTGAACAAATAAAAAGTGTAATATATATTATGAACAATAACAATCCTTTTTTTCGATTTGTGCAGAACCTTTTTGGATTCACAGAAGGTTTTCAAGAAACCACAATTATACCTAAAAAAATATTCCAGACATGGCATTCCACCAATTTACCTCCAAAAATGAGTGAAAATATTGATTCCTTAAAACAAAAACATCCTGATTTTGATTATTATTTTTTCGATGATGACTCTTGTAGAAGGTTTATTGAATTGAATTTTGAACCATCTGTTGTGGCCGCATTTGACCAACTAATTCCAGGAGCATACAAGGCGGATTTGTGGCGATATTGCGTATTGTATATTCATGGTGGAATTTACATGGATATAAAATTCAACACTACACCAAATGTGAACTTGTCACAATTTTTGACCCGTGAGTACTTTGTGAGAGACTTGGTGAACGATAACATGCAAGGTGTTTATAATGGCTTTATGGTTTGTAAACCAAAGAATCCTATACTGTTGAAATGCATAAAACAAATTGTCGAACATGTACAAAATAATTTTTATGGAAATACTTTTTTAGAAATAACTGGTCCACATTTGTTGATGAAATATTTTACCAAAGAAGAAATCGAGAATATGGAATTGGCACTCGATGTAAAAGTGATAGGAATGCACAATATTATTCTAGACGGACTTCGTAGTGTGTTGTCTACCTATCCTGAATATAGAAATGAGCAACAAAAGCACCAGAAAAACAATTACTATCCGATTTTATGGAATGAAAAACAAGTTTACAAGTTTTCTCGCTTGACAAGAACACCAATCTACCAAAATTCAATTATACAATAATTTTTACATACGGTATATTATAAACAACACTGCACCATTCACTGAATCCACTTCCCCAGTTGAATTTTGAAAAGGATACAATTTTGTTTGAATTCGCCATGGTATAAAAATCTAATAAAGTATTCATGACTTGAACATCATCCAAGTTTTTTTTCTCCCCCAAATGTGTAATTTCTCTCACCTGAACGATTAGTTGTGGCAATTTGTTTTTCAACATTATTTTAATGTCATTATTATCCGATAGTAATAAAAACTTTGAACCTGGATTCAAATTTTTTAATAGAAACTCAGATACTTTTTCAAAAATTGAAATCCCATTTTTATCAGTATGATTATCCAATAAAAAACTATCACCGCAACGAAGATGTATAACAGAATAGCATTTTCTTTTAAGACCAAGTCGACTCATTCTAATACGAATGTTTTTTTGCATCATCTCATTTGGGACAAGTTTTGAACGAATAAAGTTTCTAGATTCATTTCGGATGTTGTCAAATATTGGAAAACTATTTGAAAACAAGTAATGTTCGTCATCATTAACTGAATTGAGTAATTTTATAAGTTCATCTAGAAATTGTGGTGATTTTTTTTTGTATGTTTTTGAGTCAACCCCAACATAATTGTCATTAAAAAATCGACAGACTTCATTGTATTTTACCTGTTTTTCACTAGTATCAGTTGAAACAATGAATTTTGACATGGGGTGATTCTTCATGTCCATATCAAATTCTAAATTAAGAATTTTGGCTACTTGATACAATGAAAAACAACCGCGTAAGTAATCCCCAAATCCAGGAGTAGTACCATTTTTAAGAGACAGGTGATAAGTATTAATGATTTTTTTGAGTTTTGTGTTGTTGAACCTGTTTGATATATTTTTCAATTCTAACTTTGACATATACTAGTCAAATAAAATAAAAATTGAATTATACTACAAAGAAATAACCCAACTACAAAAACATATGTACACTACAATTGAAATTGCAACGAGTCGATTCAACAATGACACTTGGAACGAAAACAACGATTATCGTCGTAGAATGAATTCTAAAGGTTGTATTTATGGGGTTCCCCTACAAATATCCTCGAAAATTCCTAAAAGGCACTTGCTGTTTGTAGTTGAGATGAATAATTCCAAAAATGAGATTGAAGGAATTGGACTTGTGAGAAATCAAGTTCAGTTTGATAGATACTACAAAATTTATCAAACTGGAAATTACAATCGATACATTTACAAGAGTGATTATCACATTACTCGAGAACAAATAGAGATATACAATCAAGACCTATTAGACCGTCTAGAGTTCATCTTGTTTAAAGGTAAAACGCACATGAAACGAGGTAGTGGATTTACATTGATTTCCGAAAAGTTATTGAAAAGTCCTGTCTGTGAATCAATCGATTTGAGAAAGGAAATTAGAATAATATTTGAAGATGTATTTAAAAAAAAGTTGGAAGAAGTGGAATATTATGAAGAACTGGAAGAAATAGATAAAAAAAAGGAATAAAAATAATTGGATAGTATAAGTAAATTAAATGTCATCAAAAATAGATACAAATGTAGATAATTATACCGATGCTGAATTGCTTGTTATTCTTGGATTAACTTCTGCTGATGAGGATAGTATCATCTATAAAACAAACATGTATATTGAAAAATTCAACAATGAAAACAATCCAACCATGGCAAATTTTTTTCAAGATGTTCAAGATAAATTGTTGTCTGACAATTATGAAACACCTGTTTCCGCCGCAAAGTCATCTTCCTTAGCCAATCAAACGACTTTGTGGAAAGAAAACAATAGTTTATCGCAAGTAAATAATCCTGTTCAAAACGATAAAATAACGGATAGAGTACAAAAAATAGACCTTTATGAAAACAATCATGTCCCCATGAAACAAGAGCAATTGGGAATTTCAAACACAAAATTAGTAGATGTTCAACAAGACAAGTTGAATCCAACATTGCAAAACACCATCAGTCGGATTGTAACTTTGGATAGCAAGTACCGTCAAAGCGCAAATGATAACAATGGGTCATCAACAAATTATACACTCGATTTGTCAGAGCAATTAGTAAATGTCTTGTCGATGAAAGTCTATACGATTCAAGTTCCGCAAAGCTGGTACTCGATAGATACCGCATACGGCAATACTTGTTTGTTTGTCTCTTTTTATTCAAGCACCACTGGAGAATTAGAGACGTCGGTTTCTGTTTCTATAGAATCGGGAAACTACACTTCTTCTCAACTGGTCACTTATCTTACCGCGAGTTTTACTAGCGCGGGGTTTTCATTCACGAGTGCTGTTCCTACTGCCGATACTCCCGTTTACTACAACAGTATCAATGGCAAAATAACACTCAATTTGTATTCCGGGACATACACTGATTCAACCAGTGGAACCGTTTACACGATAGATTCAACCACAGTTATTACATTTTTTGACCCAACCGGAGAACTCACTTGCAGTTCGAGTGGTTGTCCATCTACTTTAGCCATAAATCAAACTTTAGGTTGGAATATGGGATTTCGTGTTCCATTTATTCTCGCGAGTTCTTCAGGAAACACTGGGACTGCAGTGATTGACTTGTATGGACCAAAATATTTGATACTTGTCATTGACGACTTGAATCAAAATCACATCAACAATGGAATTGTAGGCATCACTGAGTACTCGAAAACACTGAAACTGCCTTCGTATTATAGTCCAGACTTGCCGTATACATGTACTAGCGCAAATCCAACCAGTTCTACCTATAAAACAGAGACGGCTTTTCTTGAAAACGATGTAGAGGCGGGTATAATTTTAATGGATAAATATGACGCGACTTATGCGCCAACTGTTTCGGTTCTACCAAGTGCTCCTCGAACATTAACGCAGCCACAAATATACGCCATTAACGAAATCATGAAGAATAACAATAGAAATGACACTTATCGTCTTTCTGCACCAACCACTGCAGATGTTTTAGCCATTATACCTTTGCCTTTTAAAAGCACTACCACCGGAGACTTGACCTTGATTGATTCAAGCACATTACAATTGAACAAAAGAACCTACTTTGGACCAGTGAATATTGAAAGAATGCGCGTAAAACTCCTCGATGACCGAGGAAACATTTTGAATTTGAACGGTTGTGACTGGAATGTAACTTTGATTTGTGATTTATTATATCAGTATTAAATAGAGATACCGTCGAAGAAAATGGACCTAGTATACTTGATTGATTTGATTGGCTACCATGGTCCATATTTGTTGTTTGTCATTGCCTGTTTTTTTCTCTGGACAAAGCCATATTACTTGGTTACTTATGTTCTCGGTTTTATGGTAAATATGGCATTGAATCGTTTTTTCAAAGGAATCATCAAAGAGCCTAGACCATTGGGTGACTTGGATATTTATCAACTAGGTAAAAAACACGCCAAGAGACATTCACACGATGTATATGGAATGCCTTCAGGCCATTCTCAAGAAGTATTTTACACAACCAGCTATTTATTCTTTACTCTAGGACAAAATATTTCTCTCGTGTTAGCTGCTCTTTTTGTGTCATTAAACACTTTGCGACAAAGAGTGCAATTTCAGAATCATACGGTATCACAAGTAGTCATTGGTTCTATTGTGGGTGCGACCATTGGTTATCTTTTTTACCTCGTTGCTAAAAAAAATATAATTGGCAAAATTCGCGAAAAAATGGACGACAATGGTCCAGATAGTAGTTCTTTTTTGTTATTCAATCCGGTAGTAAATTAACATTTGGTACCCTTTGAGAAAATTCCACTCCAAGAGTTTCCCATCTGTGTTTAATGAGCCTTCAAATTTCCAATTGATATTGCTGTTGATGTTTTTCTTCCATTCCATCGGCACCATTCGATGGTAGCTTTGCCCGTCATACGCGACTTCATTCCCCTCACACATGAACAATGTGCAAAAATGTTGTTGGGTTTTGTCTCGAATCACGCAACTATCCATAGCGTATTTTGCACCACTGACTTTGAACTTCAAAAAACGATTCTTTATTTTTTTTGAAGATTCATCATCTATTTCTATGACAATAATGTGCGGCATGTGTCCAATGTTTGTTAATAAAGTAGTAGTTCTCTTTAACCAATCCGTTTGAATTTGGTCGACAAATAACAGTTGAATTGATTTGTTGTTCAAGTATTCCAACATTGCTTGATAATAACGTATTGGATTGCCGGGTTTGTCTACATCAACAAAATAAGGATTTGGTCTCGTAATGTAGTAGTTTTCTAAAATACCGACATAAATCAGTTGAATAATACCATTCGTATCTAGTTCATAAGCATAGCGTGTTCCCATAAGGGCAGAGTCTACTGCGAAATTCAAGAGCGCAAACGCGTCTGCTAGTTTTCCCGGTATTTTATGACCGTTTGTTTGTTTTCCTTCAATCATAAGTTGCCTGAAATAATGAAAGAATTTGCGTCCTTTGTCGCTGATGAAAAAAGTCGCAAACATTGAATTAAACCAACAGTTCGACTGCATTTGCATAGGAGGAACCACCTGGTAAGGATTGACATGCTTGTTGGCAGACAAGTTTCTCAAAAGCAATTGTTTTGCTTGGTGGCTTGTATATGGAACGCATGTTTTCCCGAAAAAGTCTCCCGGAATACCGATTTTTAATGGTTCTCTCAATTGAAAGGCTCTCTCGTTGTTGCAGTTAGACAAACGAGTTTTAGTCATTGTTTTAAGTGAAACCAATTCTTGATTAATTGTTGGTGAGTAGGAGTGTATTTTATTGACTACGCCTTTTCCTAGGTTGTTGAATACCAGTTCGCTCAATTCGAGGTCGCCCGCAGGGGTGGTGTTTTTGAGAAGAATCGTTTTTGTTCTGGAAATCTTTCGAGTTGTATTTTGATTCCCGCTTCTATTCTTTTTCGTATGTTTTTTCATGTGAGAGACTTTGTTGTTATAATTTACGGAGATTTAAATTTCTGCTATTGTTGTTTGAAATATTATTTAGAAACAATAACATATTGTATATATGTGTGAAAAATAATTATATCCGCCTTGGGTTGGTCTAGGTGACAGTTTACAGTTTTCATCATTACCTTTATTATTTCATAATAAAGGTTGTGATGTTTATATCTCCGTAAATAATAAACTACGTAATAGTGAAATATTTGAGTTGGTATGGAATAAAAACCCTTATGTTAAGTGAATTATTGAAGATTCTTAAGGTAGGGTAGTAGGTTCAAGTATGCAATATAGATGGCCTGCAGAAAGTGAAAATGAACATTCTATGCATAGAATTTAAATGGATATAATGTTACATCAATTGGAACACTTGGGGAATAAACACAGTCAAAATCGTTCAAATTTGTATCATTGAAATCAATATTATGAATTACATAACATGTAATATTTTCATAACTCATTAAAGCATTATGGTTTTTTTGGTGCATTCCATTATTAATGTATAATATTTATATATTACATTACTATTATAATTTTTTTATACAACAATATAATAATTTAAAAAATCATTTATACTCATTGATTTTCTATTTGAATATGTTGTTATAGCTTCTTTAATATCCTTACAATAAATAATTGCTAATTGTTGATGATTTTCTTTATTAATTAGCTTAAATTCAATATATTCATTATCAACTGTTGGTGGGTCTAATTTAACCCAAAAATTAACACCAAAATTATTTTTATCAAAACAAATATTATTTTTTTTTTCATATAAATACATTAATATAGATAATATTGTCTGGTCTTGTCTATGATTATTTCTTGAGCTATCTTGTGGCATTATAATTGCTTTGTTTAATGAATAATTATACCATTCATTTATAATTTTTTTACCACATTCTGAAGCATAATTTAATCCAATAAGATTTGCTGATATAGAATAAAGCTCTGATTTGTGTTCTAATTCAGTTAATCCTAAAAGTTTTACTGTAGCTGGATGATTTAATTCAATTGATTCTATGGTTCCTCTATATGCAGAAATTGGCGAATAAATCCCATATTTATTAATTGAATTACAAATAGTATTAATTGTTGTTTCATTAAAACGATTCGCACTATCCATCCAAATTATATTCTTATTTGTGTTAGAAGGATTATTAGCTTCATTATATATAATGATAGGTTTGAATGCGTAAGAACAAAATAATCCCTTATATTTATTTACATTAACGTGTTCTGGATATAAATCATAATTCAACGTTTTAAATTCAAAATCGTATTTATTCTTTAACTTTTCAATTAAATTAATATTTGTTTTACTTAAACCAATATCATAAACAATTAAACTGCTTGATTTACAAGCTATATAAAACTTTTCTATAAAATCGACCATTGTTTTAATATAACTATCACTTGCTGCTGTCACTATTAGACAATTCATTTAAAATACTAATATACTATTTATTAATCATTTAAACGAGTAATAATTTAACACTACTTGTTATTTGTTTGATTGTTAAGTATTTTGAGGTATAGAATAAAATACTCTTGATAATAATTTACTAAATTTGTAGTTTATTAGAATTATAATTGTTGGTTTGAATGGTGACGAATCTATCAAAAGACTCAAGGGTAATACACGACCTATTAATGATATTCGAGAGAGAACAGAATTACTATTAAATTTGAATATTATTGACTATGTTGTTATTTTTACCGAAGATACACCTTACAATATTTTAAAATATATTCAACCAAATATTATAGTGAAAGGAGGAGATTATAAAAAAGAAAATATTATAGGCGGAGAATTCGCAAATGAGATTTTACTCTTTGATTATATTCAAAATAAAAGTACAAGTTTGGTAGTTGAAAAAATAAAAAACACCGATTAGTTTCATTTTTGAAGACTCGGTATTTGAAATACGCGTAGCTCTAAATTGCTTCAAAAGCTAAATAATATTGTAATACTATATAATATGGGAGCAGGAATTTTACCAACCACCATTCATGAAAATAAACTCTACTTCTTGTTTGGAAAAGAAAACAAGTTTGCGGATACTCCGGGTTGGTGTGATTTTGGAGGAGGCACTGAAAAAGGAGAGTCTTTCATGACAACTACTTTGAGAGAAGGGACTGAAGAGTTGACTGGTTTTCTCGGTTCAGAAAAAGATTTATCGAAAATGTTGAAAAAACACGGCACTTATAAAATCATGTTTAACGAAAATAAGTATCAAATGAGTATTTTTCCAATGAAATATGACCCCATGTTGCCGTTTTATTACAACAACAATCAGAGGTTTCTACAGAAAAGACTTGACCCAGAAGTGATTAAAAACACGAAAATATTCGAAAAGGCAGAAATCAAATGGGTTTGTGTAGATGACTTGAAAAAAATGCGTTCTCAGTTTCGCTCTTATTTCCAAAAAGTAAGTGATGAGATATTCAACCAACGAGAGGACATTTACAAATTTATAAGTCCATGTTTGAGAGAAAATGGTCAACATCGAAGAACTAGAAAAAACCGCAACTAGACACCGACGATTCTAGATTTATTTTGTAAGTGTATACTATACAAGAGATGCGCTTTTTACATTCTTTGTTGATAATGATGATTGGAAGTTTTGCGATTCAATATTACATTATGAGCTACATTATGTCTAATGACCCTAAAAATATTGAAAACAGTCGAGGAAAACTCTATATTTCAAGTTTGATGGCTTGTTTGATGGGGCTTTTAGAAGTCTTTATGCATGACCACCAATACCAAACCATCAGTTACAAATATTACATTCCAATTGGCTTGTTGACTGGATTGTTTTGGTATCTCTACCGATATCAAATAGGGGTCGATGAGAGAAATTATTTGAAGGAAATGATTGAACATCATTCCATGGCCATACTTACAAGTGAAAAAATCCTGGAAAAATCGTCAAATTACAAGGTTAGAAGACTTGCATCGCAAATTGTCAATTTACAGAATCAGGAGATAAATGAAATGAAGGAAATGACGAAAAATCTGGTAAAATAAATACGCATAATAAATAAAAAAAAACTCCACTATAAGAATATGAAGATAACATTTTCTACATGTTTTTATGTTTTCAAGTCAAAGTTTGATTTTTCTGTTTATTCTGAATGGATTGACAACATGTTATCTAATGTAAATAATTACTATTTAGTTGTATATACCGATATGAATAGTATCAAATATTTTTCCAAGTATATAGAAAATAAAAACATTAAAATAGTAGTCAAACCAGTCGAGTCTTTTTATAACTACAAATACAAAAATGAATGGATAAGTAATCACGAGTTAAATTATTTGTTGAAGGACAGGATAGAATGGCAGGTCAATATGTTATGGTCGGAAAAGATTAGTTTTGTCGAAGAAACTGTCAAAAAAAAATATTTTGATACAGACATGTATGGATGGTGTGACATAGGGTATTTCAGGAATAGGTCATGTGATACGCATACAATTTTTCTTCAATTTTGGCCTTCAAATGACAAAATAGAGAGTCTAGATAAAAGCAAAATATACTACGCCCTCGTGAACAATGATGTTTCATTTATTCAACAATTGAAACATTTAGTTAATGACAAAAATGAAAAAGGAATTTTGAAAGAACCTATACCTAATGACCAATTCAGTATCGCCGGAGGTTTTTTCATTCTTCACAAAGAAAAAATCGACTGGTGGAAAAATACTTATGATGCGAAACTGAAGTTATACTTTGTTAACAGTCAACTTGTGAAGGATGACCAAATAATCTTAGCCGACTGCATATTTTCTCAAGAAGAAAACTTTTGTCTAATATCCGAAACAAGTGAATATGATAATTGGTTTTTATTTCAAAGATATTTGATGTAAAAATGATATAGAAGTAGATTTATTACAATTACTAAACAAATCATGATAAGTATATTGGTTCCAATTTATAATGGTATTGAGTTTATCGAAGAATCCATTGGTTCTATTTTAAATCAAACTTTTAGTGATTGGGAAGTGATTATTGGAGTAAATGGACATCCAGAGAATTCAACTGTCTACCAAATAGCAAAAGAGTACGAAAAAAAATCAAATAAAATCAGGGTGTTTGATTTTCACACCATCAAGGGAAAATCCAACACTTTAAATGAAATGTTGAAATATTGCAATTATGATTATGTAGCATTGTTAGATGTGGATGACATTTGGTTTCCTGAAAAGTTGATGGTTCAATCAAAATATATGGGTGAGTATGATGTTATTGGAACCAGATGTGTTTATTTTGGAGACAGGAATAATTCTCCATTTATTCCACTGGGAGACATTAGCGACTATGATTTTTTTTCGATGAATCCAGTGATTAACAGTAGTTCTGTGATTCGAAAATCGCTATGCTTTTGGGAAGATAAATTCAATGTAGAAGATTATAACTTGTGGTTAACCTTGAGAAAACAAAACAAAAAATTCTACAATTGTCATGAAGTTTTAGTAAAACATAGAATTCATAGTTCAAGTTATTTCAATACTCAAGGAAACGAGTTCAAGGGTAAAGAATTGATAAATTTACACAGAAATAGTGGAAATAAATAATCTGGTTTAATAATATGATTCAAACAAAAATAAACCATCATGTCTTCAAAACAAAAGTCGCAAACAACTCTGAATGTATTCAACATGGTATGATGGGAAAAAAATTTGATAAAACCTTTGATGCAATGTTGTTTTTAGTAGGGTTGAAGTACAATCCAGAACCTTACAATGGCAGTGTTAAACCTGGAAATGACATGCAACATTTTTGGATGAAAAACTGCATTATTCCTCTAGATATGATTTTCATTAAGGACTACAAAATTACCACGATACATCATCAGTGTCCTCCATGCAGCATGAATAATTGCGCAATTTACAGCGGTATCGCAGACGCTATTTTAGAGGTTCAAGGAGGCACTTGTAAAATGAGAGGAATACATATTGGAGATTCAGTGCATTTTGTTATTATTTGATTATAATAATCCCGGTAAATAATAATAACAAAATGGTTATTGGAGAAAAAATAAAAAAAATATTTAATTGGAAAATTTATTTGAAAAATTATCCTGATTTAATTGGAGCTGGCATCACTGATGAAAAAAAAGCGTTGGACCATTGGGTAAATAACGGCAAGTTAGAAAACCGAATAGCCTATATTTATTTAGAGGATTTGAATTTTGACTGGATAATCTATGTAAACAACTATCCGGATTTGTTTCATTCTGGTGTGAATACCGAACAGTTGGCATTGGAACATTGGATAACTCACGGCAAAAAAGAAAATCGCGTGTGCGACAAGAACATTATAGGGGTCATGAATGAATATACACACGGTTTGTTGGCTGTTTCGAATGGACCGAAAACAAAGTCTCTCCCGAAAAGAGCCAACAGCGCACCTTTTTTGTTTCGCGATTTTTGTTTGAATCATTTGCCAATGATTAGAATTCTTGAAATACCCGTCCTTCCGATTAAAAGCGAATTTGAAGCAGTCTTTATTGAATATAAATGTATTCCGCATGTTGAATTTATTATTCGAAATGCAATACATCGACTCGGTAAAAAATGGAGTTATACTGTTATTTGTGGAAATGTCAACCATGATTTTATGATAAAGTTGTGCAAATCCATTTCTACTAGCATACATGTTATTAAAACAAACTACGACAAAATGAACGAAACCGAGTACAATCGTTTATTAACCAGTCTAAATTTCTGGAATTTACTACATGGAACAAAAATACTTATCTACAAAAAAGATTCATTCATATACAAGAGTAATATCGACGAGTTTATGAATTGGGACTACATCAGTGCCCCTTTTCCATTGAATCAAAAAAATACCCCCGAAAATATCGGAAACGGTGGACTGAGTTTGAGAACAAGACAAAGTATGATTGATGTCATTCATCGCAAAAAAACAAACGAGGTTGTTTATGATAGTTCAGTCTTAAAGTATATGATTCGTTATGGAGTTCATTGTCCACCAGAAGATTTATATTTCTCAAAGGTCCTCAGTGACCTCGAGATAGGTCGAGTTGCGGATAAGAAAACCAGCACCTTTTTCTCTTCAAATTTTTTATACAATCCAGATAGTTTTGGTGGATACAAATTCTGGATTTCAAACACTGATTGGTTGTCAAAATTATCAAAAACCATCAATTTTACCGGATATGTCTACAAAAGTAACATTGACAAATATGTAAATTATGTAAAAACCGTAATGAAAGAAACTAATTTGCCCATCACAAATGTAGATTTGCCCAAATTGTACACTCGAAAAAATCACTTTGACATTGATTTTGACTTTTATTTAATGTCGAATCGTATAGACCCTTCAACCCACATATGCAACCATTTTCACGACTACGGAATTTATGGCACCATATACCATCCTAAGCAGTTGAAAAATATATACCCTGATGTAGAGTTGTATTCTTTTTTGAATGCGATTCTCATCAAAAAAAACGAACGCTTTTACCCATGTCAAAATTTTATGGAGAAGTTCGTCTATAATAAATCTTTTGATGATTTTCAAGACATGTTGATTCGAAAAGAGCACGATAGTATGTCAGTAGAAGTTTCAAACCTACTTATATTGGTTTTTGTAGGTAACGAAACGATTGGACTCGACTTGTTGAATAAACTGATAAACTACAAAAAATTTCACACAGCTCTCAACATTGCTTTTTGTATGAATTGCAATGAAAAATTTACTCATTTGAAAACACAAATTGCCGCGAATTTCAAATATTACTCTATTTATATTTCGAATGAAATGGGAACTGATATAACACCTACTTTATTGATGTATTCAGACATTCGAAAAACACATCGACAACCTGCATTTCAACATATTATTAAGTTACAGACAAAATCGGTATCAACCGCTTATACTGATTTAACAGATTTTTTACTGAACAAACCCTTAGATACACTGATTTCAATGAAAAGGACAGATTCCAATTGCATTGGAAACCCTACTTATTACGCAAGCGTGCACCCCAAAGATGATGTCTTTAATCAACTGCTTATAAAAAAACACAAACCATATATTCGTATACGCTTCAAATTTGTAAAAGGAACCATTTTTTATTGTGAAACCCGCGTTTTTGATGTGGTCTTGAATTTTATCGCAAGCAATACACATCTCTCTTATTTGCTGAATAATTTGTATGAAAACAATAGTGTAAACTATGATAACTCACCCATTCATCATATCGAGAGACTTTTTGGAATTATCCGGACATGACCGCCTCTTTGATTTTATCAAATGTAATGTCATTTTTCTTTAGTAATTCAATAATTCTATTTATGGTTTTTTCGTCATATTGTTCTAGTTTGTTTCTGTTGGGCCTTCCAAAAATCATGTCGTATATTTCATATTCTGGTTTCAACCGAATCATAGCGGTCTTGAAGACCATTGTTGATACATCATTAGCTGAACCATATATGGTTTTTTCTAGTTCGTCTAGTTGTTTATGTTCCACCACCATCACTTCAACTGCCTTCAGTATATCTTTGTAAATAACCAAGTCCTCAATGTTTTCCTTTCTGGAAATCAAGTCGAGTTTCTTTTTTATTTTGTCTATTGTAAACAGATTCTCGTCAAGTTTTCTCCACTGTTTCGAAATAAGCGGCAACAAAATTGTATTGAATATGGTCATTTTGACTTTGTTGAGTTCTACAGATGGCGGGTTTTCCAAAAAGGATTTTCCCGAAAGATTGTGTGGATTGTATTTGTTTCTCCCGGTAAGAGAAGATGTTAACATACGATAGTGTTATAGAATATTTTACACGGTATAAAATAATTCAGGGTCTTTGTATGTTGACTTGGATTGACTGGTTGTTTGAGAATCATTCGTCGTGAACAATATAGGTGTTTCTGGAACTTTTTCTAAACATTTTATCTCTACCTTCTCTGAAGGGCATACTTTACAAAAGTCATCTACTTTTATTTTATATGGAAAAGCAAAATTGCGCAGTTTATCGTTCTTGACAATAGATTCGCCATAAGGATACAGTATTTGCTGCACTTCTTTACAACAAAGCATTTCATTAGTTGACTTTACACAACTACAAAAATGACAACCGTCTATATGATTCAATAGAGTTTCATAACAAATAAAACTATCATTAGCTTCATACAAACTAGCGGGTGGTTGAACTGAAACTTTGTTCAAATTCAACTTTTCATAGTAGGTCTTTGAGAGAAAAAGAAATGTTTCATAATTGATGAACCGGTTCAAGTAGACGACATTTTTTGTTTTGTAATTTGCGAAAAACTGATTGCCTTTTTTTACTCGCAAGTAATCATTGTAGTTGATGCTGGTTTCGTTTCTAGAAAATATTCGTTTCGAGTCCATATAATTTCAAAATATTTAAATTATTTTTGAAATTATAACTACTCATAATCATCGTATTCATTGTATTCCGTATAGTCATCATATTCAGTGATATTGTCGTTTTTGTCTATGGAATTCAAGATGGTTTCATATATTGTTGATTGTGGTTGTGGTTGTGGTTGTGGTTTTGGTTGTGGTTGTGGTTTTGGTTGCGGTTTTTGTTTTGGTTTTGGTTGTGATTTTGGTTGTGGCTTTGGTTGTGGTTGAGTATTCAACTGTGGAACTGTATAATTATATGTTTCACGATCTGCTGTGGTATCCATCAGCAGTAGTGGTTTCCGGTTTGTTTTCTCTACAAAGTTATTCATTGGAAGCTCTCTTTTGTTCAATTTTGTTAGTTCATCTATTATATTTACACTAGACGCAACATTGTCAAGTTGTATATTTTTTCGTTGAATTATTTTTGGACCAGTATTTTTTTTTTGCTTTTGAGAGAGAATATTATACGGACGGTTTCTAATTGCGTCTATATTTTTTTGAATACTCGAGACCACTGTTTTTTTTGTTTCTATTTTTTCTGTTTTTTTACTAGGTATTTCAACAAAGTTTGGTGTAGTGGTTTTATGAATCAAATCATCATACAAAAACAGAGATTCATCGATTTCTTGTGATAGTTCAATCTCTCTTGATTTTATGAATTTGTTTTTCGCTTCAACCAGTCCTCTTGATTCATTCTCTAGATAATCCAATAATTCATTTGTAAAGACTTGGTACTGAAAATAAATATTAAACTTTTTCTCCAGAATTTTTGACCAAAAAGTCAACTTGATTTGAAATAATTTTGAACTATTAGTGTCTTCTTGTTCTGCTAATATTTGCTTCAACGACAAACTACGAGATGTTCCATGTATACTAAACAATGACTCTACATCTTTCAGTTCTTTTTGTAAACCAAACAAAGATTCGGGGTTCAAATCTTCCACAAAATCATCCCCTTCTAGTAATGTGTTTGCAGAAAACCCAGTATTGTTTTTCAAAGATATTTGCTTTGAAAGCAATATGGCGTTGTTTTTCCGGTGGCTCTTGTTGATACAAAATTTTTTTGAAGCACTCGAATAAAACAAACTAATAAAATCTTGACATTTCAACTCGTATGGTTTCAAATATATATCAATCATTTTCCCTTCATGTTTTTTGTCACAAAAATAGTTGTATATATTGGCAATAGGTATTGTGTTGTCTGGTTTCATGAAATATATGGTGATAATAAATTATGCAAAAACATTCGAAAAATTGAAACTCTCGTACAACAACTCCAACTCCAGTGTAAAACTGTAGTCCATATTGTTAAAGTCTATCAGTCTTCCAAACTTGTCCAATATTTTTACCTGTAACCTGGAGAGATTCACGGGTCCATTGTATCTCCTTGTCTTTGTAAGTGGATTCGTATTGTCGTCTATTATCAGTGATAGTTTACCATTCACCAAAGGTATTTTCGCAATAATATCTTCATTCAAAATACTCTTGTCAAATCCAACAATGTTGGATACATTATTGTTGTATTGGTAATCGGTGATGGACATGTAAATATATCGGTCTCCGCCGGCGTCAAACAACCCCTCCGATTGAACACAATCAGTCACATTCAAGTAGCTTGCTAAACGAAATCCCAGAGACCAACCCAGAGTATTCATGATGTTTTGGTTTACGCCCTCCATAAAAATTAGAGAAAAAGACATTTTCTCCGGATGTATCGTTGTAAATTCAAATTTGGTTTTGAAATTATAAGGTTCAATACTAAGTTTAATGTATTTCAAGTTGCTAGTACTTTCTGATTCGTAAAAATAAGTGGTGTTTAAATAATTTGTCAAGGTTTCCGAATCAAAATTGCCATCAGGCAAAATAATCGAAAATGTTTCTTCAACACTCTCATTCTTTATTCGAATTGTAAATGCATTGTTTTTTTTCAAGTGAGAAAATAAATACCATGCATTAGGTATTTCAATCGAAGCAAGCCTCATTGAAACCACATTTTTTATTTCAGTCGGTATCTGGTATTGAAAATCACATGGGTTACTTGTGTAATAATTTGAACGAAAACAGCTATTTAAATTCAAGTTGACTAATTGGACAACACGTTTAACCGAGTTGAGGGCTCCTGGTGCAACCGGATTTTGAAATGAACTGTATTCAGTGTAGGGAAGGTTCAACTTGTTATCTGGTGTGGTGTTGTCCGCTTTGTTAACAATATCCAAACTTTTAGTGATTGAGTTCACATCATCTATCGCATTTTTGTCCTGCATAATTTTTCGTCGTGAATTGTTCGTTTTGGTAATTTTTTCAACTAAATATTCCGTCTTGTATTTTTCAAAAGAATCAATCTCCTTTACCTTGTCAATGAACTTTTGAATTGCAATAACATTTTTCAAATTTGGGAGAAATCCCTGACCCAACAGTTCATAAATGGTAATGATTATTTTTGATACTTTCAAGTAAAAAATATAAATATCATTCCCAAAGTTGTCCTTGACGACCTTTAGTTTCTCTTGAATCGTATGAAGATTACTTGCATGATAAAAATCGGGTAGTTGATATATGTTCAACAGTTCATCATAGCTATAGTCATTTATATCTAGATTCATTTCATTATTGGACATATCTTTTGAGTATATACAATAATGTTCTATTTTTATATTTGTATTTATTGTATGATTCTAATTCTCCCTTTGGGTTTTCTCAATTGAGAGAAATTGATTCTAATCGAAAAGGAAATTTAATCATGGTTGGCTTGACATTCGGATTTGGATTTTTGAAAACGACATTTACCACCAACAATGGTTTCACTATCGAATCACTGGTATCCTTGGTTAATGTATTCTCTCTCACGACACTCACAATGTTTGTCCAAGTTAAAGCAGTCAAAATACATTGTGCACCAATATCATAGAGTGACTTTATCTTTGATATCTCATTGGTCAATTCAATCATAGAGCAGGTTGTAAAACAGTTTCGGGAGACATTCAAATCTTCTTCGGCTGACCCAATGATTTCGTCCAAGAGAGAAAATTGTTGACCATTTACCGTTCTCCAGGGAGACTGAAAAGAAACAAATTCCAAAAGTTCATTGGCATTCGTTTTTTGAGTATCTATTCCAAAAAAATCGCCATATGGATAAAATATTTGTCTAAATCTGCCTTCTGGTATTTGAATTTCGTCCAAGTGAACTATGTGGTTGTTGTTTGAAACTATTTCTAATGATGGATGTTCTTTGGACAACACCGCCACATCAATCACAATGTCTTCTATTGAACTCGGCATGTTATATTGAATAAACAAAAAAATAGATTCTATTGTCCTATATTCGTCCATAATCGTCTTCATAGCGAACAATATCGTCTTCTCCCAAATAATCGCCGATTTGAGTTTCAGTAAATTCAAGCAATTCGTCACCAATATTTTCTATTCGGTGTAAAGTATTGACTGGAATATAGACATGTTCATTTTTGCACATGTATAAGGTTTCATCGTCTAGTTGAACTTGTGCTTTTCCACGAGTAATCACCCAATGTTCACTTCTCATGTTGTGGGATTGAAGAGAGAGTCTCTTTCCTGGATAAACCCCTATTCTCTTGACTTTGGAACCGCTATCGTCATTTCCATCAATGTTCTTGTACCAACCCCAGGGTCTAAAGACCTTTTTGTGATAAAGGGCTTCAGGTCGTCCAGTTTTCTTTAACTGGTCTACAATCGCCTTTACATCTTGCGTCTGTTCCTTGTTGCACACCAAAAGGGCATCATCTGTATCAACGATAATCAAGTTGTCAACTCCAATTGTCGCGATGAAATGATTGTCGATTTCGCTTTCAATGTAGCAATTGTGAGTGTTTCTTGCAATGACTTTTCCTTTCATGACATTTTGGTTGTCGTCCTTTTTTAACTCATCATAGAGAGAAGAAAATGAACCGATGTCATTCCAGGTAGATTTGTATTCGATGGTTTTTGCTTGAACTGGTTTATCTGAGTGATTACATAAAAATTCCATAATTGCGTAGTCAACCGAGATTGCTCGACAATTCTCAAAATATTCAGGATTCAACAGAATTGTTTTTTCATTCATTTTTGTATTGGATATTGTTCCAAAACAACTGTCATAAATATCCGGCGCGTACTCTTTGAAACACACTTGCATATTTTTATTTTTGAATGCGAAAATACCGGCATTCCACAAGTATCCCCCTTCTTGAAAATATTCGGTCGCTTTTTCTAAATTTGGTTTCTCTACAAACTTTTCCGTGTTTTTTTCTTGGTCGACCTTAATGTATCCATAGCCAGTTTCAATTCTTGTTGGTTGAACTCCAAAAGTAATGATGGAAGTGTCCAAGAATTCAAGTGATTTTAAACAACAACTCGCGAATTCATCATCATCAAATACGTGGTCGCAAGGTAATACAAATGTAGAAAAATCCGCCACATCTAAAAGAGAAGAAACACAAATAGCAGGGGCGGAATCTCTCCCTTTTGGCTCGCTCACAATTCGTATTTTAATTGACAATTCCATTTCTTCTACTAGATTTTCAACAATATAAGAGTGTTCTTTGTTGCAAATAATGTAGATGCTGTTAGTGACGACCTTTCCCTTGCTTTTCTCAACTGTCTTAAGAATACGAAAAATAGTGTTTTGTAGCATCGTATACTCATTGGTAAGTTTCAACAATTGTTTCGGCATTTTCTCTCGAGACTTTGGCCAAAGGCGAGAACCAGAACCTCCGCATAATATGACAAAGTTTGTAAATATTTGTTTTGTCATATAATACAAGTTAACCCTAAAATAATTTTACCAGTATACCTTATTTTCTACTGTTGAGTAGTTGAATATCATGCTCTATCATTTTCTTTACGAGTTGTTTAAAAGATACTTTGGGTTCCCAGTTTAACGCCTGTCGTGATTCATTCGAGTCTCCATACAATAACTCAACTTCAGCGGGTCTGTATAACTCTTCGCTGATGACCATAATAACTTTACCTTGACAAGACAAAGTAGTATTGAGTGGATTTTCGTCGTCAATTTTCCACTCGGTTTTCAAACCAGCATATTCACAAGTCAAATCTAAAAACTCCTTTACGGTGTGTGTTTCATTTGAACTTAGGACATATTCACGAGGAGTCTCTTGATTCAACATAATCCAAACGGCTTCTACGAAATCTTCCGAGTCACTCCAGTCTCTCGAAGAATAAATATTGCCTAATTCTAACGGTTCTACCGACTCACCATTCTCAATTTCTTTTTTGATTCTGGCAATATGACTACTAATTTTTCTCGTGACAAATTCTTTTCCTCTTCTGACTCCTTCATGGTTGAATAAAATGCAGTGAATCGCGAATAAATTATAACTTTCGCGATATACTTTTACCAAGTGTCGCGCTGCGCACTTGCTTGCCCCATAAGGACTTCTAGGTTTCATTGGATGTTTAATGTCTTGTGGAGCATAGTCAACATCACCCATTTCTTCGCTAGAACCCGCGGAATAAAACCGTGCCTTTGGTACATATTCCTTCATTGCTTCCAAGAAATAAATCAAGGATAATGTGTTGGTTGAAAATGTTTGAATGGGTGAATTCCATGATTCACCCACGAAACTTTGAGCCGCAAAATTGATAATGTAGTCAGGACGGATAGTTTTGACATTATTGATGATGGATTGTTGGTCGGTAATGTCCATGTTTACCAGTTTAAATCTAGGATTCTTGATTCCATCAATGTTTTCATGATTCAAGACCGACACTCTTCTAATGCCGCCATATATCAAACAATCGGTGTTTTCAAGAAGAAATCTCACTATATTTGAACCATCTTGCCCAGTGACTCCTGAAATCAATACTTTTTTTACGGAAGTTGTCATAATTATTTTATACAACAATATTTATTTACTCAATTTTTTACTCATAAAACTTTCAAAAGTCTTCAGAGTTCCATTCCGGCCATATTTCATTCATGTCTGTTTTTGTAATGAGACGATAAGGTCGAATTTGGTACAACTTTTCAATTTTTTCGTCATACTCGTCGGTAGGTCTTTTTCGATAGACCGCTTTTTTTCTATATCCACTTTCGTCACTTCCTGGTTTTTGACTGTCGGCATCACTTTTCAAGGGAGATACATAATAGTAAGCTAATGATTTCCTAAAAGTTCCTGTTGGACAACTTATTTTTTCAGGTAGACCATGCCACGACTGGTTGTTTGTATTAAAAAGGATAGCAGTGTTGAACTCAACGGGTGATTTTACAACACATTGTGTCAAGTTTTTATCCCATAGTTGAGTGTCTCCATTCCATTCAGGATTCCAATCTTTACTCAAATACAATATCAAATTGAGTCTTCTCTCTTTGCTTGTCTCAGGATGTTTTTCATAATCCAAATGAATATGTAGACGGCCATTTCTAGCGTGTGCATGTAATCCTGCCCCGTGTAAAAAAGGGTCATACTCAATGTCATCAATATCAGAAATTCCCGCAAACAAATTGGTAATTTCCTTGGTCGACAATAAGTAGAAAATTTTTTTGAGATTTGTAGGAAGGTTTTTAATATCATCATATGCGTATTTGACTTCAACTGGATTATTGTATTTGTGCCAATCTTCATTGAAATTTTCAGGAAACTCTGTGAAAACAGTTTCTGCAATATCTTTGTTCAAAAAATCAGGAATAATGACATGTCCATATGGTTCCGCTGTTAAAAATTGTTTTCTCAACTTGTCAATGTTGTTGACCCAGTCGCCAAAGTATATGGTTTTGTTCTCTTCATTTTCATTCAACATTATATTAATCAAATTGACTTTGTGTTTCTGACTATGTATCAAATCTTGTAATCCAACCAAGAGTTCTATTTCAATTTCCCAACCGAGTTCTTTCACTTTTTGGTTGCTGATGTAGTATCTCTCATCATTATATGGTCTATCCTCCACATATTCAATCCACTCATCATAATTTTCAGTGTTTTTTATCATTTTAATCAATATTTTAGCAATCTCCATGACAGAGTATTCCATTCCTTCGTCACAACCAATGTTGTAAATCTCACCAATTTTACCTTTTTCCAGAATAACTTCAAACGCTTTTGCAGTGTCGTAAGCATGTAAAAAGGCTCTCACAGTGGTTCCTTTCCCTTGAATCGTTACTTTTTTGTCTTCACACAACAGTTTAATAAATCGAGGAATCAGTTTTTCGGGATATTGATTTCTCCCGTATACATTATTTCCGCGAGTAATAATGATGGGCATTTTATAAGAGTGATTGTATGATTGGGCAATTAATTCGGCGCCGGCTTTGGTAGCGGCATATGGATTTGTTGGACACAAAATCGAGTGTTCTGTTTTGTGTGTTTCTTCAATAGTATTCATAGACTCTCCATAGACTTCATCGGTTGATACATGAATAAATTTAACAATTTTACCGTATTTCCTGCAACATTCTAGTAGGGTGTGTGTGCCCAGAATATTGTCATTTGTAAATTTGATAGAGTCTTCAAATGAGTTTTGGACATGCGATTGCGCGGCAAAATGAATGACATGACTGATGTTGTATTTATCCAGAATTTGAGTGACGAGTCGTTCATCGCACAAGTTGCCTTTTACTAATTTGTACTTTTTGTCTTGACGAATCCATTTTTCCACATTGTTTTCGTTTGCGCAGTAATACATGGCGTCCAAATTGACTAATTTATCAAGTTTGTCTTTGTTTTTCGAGAAATAATAATTGATAAAGTTGCTTCCAATGAAACCGCAACCACCAGTAATCAGAACATTTTTGAATTCTTTTTTTGACACGGTTCCGTTGAGTTTTTCGCTGTATTCAAACAAACAATTTTTCACCGAGTCACGAATGTTCATAATCTCAGGATACATGCTTTCAAGTCGAGTAGTATCTAAAAAGTTGTTTGAACGATCGGCAGCCAATATTTTTCTTTGTTCTTCTTGAGAAAAGTTCTTCCATTCAAAGTTGGGATCGACAATTTCCTTGTACATTTGAAGAATTTCATTGTGACTAATGAGTCCCGGATTTGTCAAGTTTATTGTGCCCGTGATTTTTTTGTTCATCATATCAAGAACATAGGGCAGCAATTCAGGTAAAACAGTCATGGAGTTTGGAACTGAGCATACTTTTTCGTAGGTAGCGATTTTTGTGATAAAGTTTCGACCATTTTTTTCTCCCGTGATGGGCATTCTAATTCTCAAATTCAAGACGCAATCTTTGTAAATGTGCATAAATCTGTCGGTGAATCCCTTGACAATAGAATAGGAAGACCCGAAAAAATTGGGCATAGAGTCTTCGTCGAAACCGTTTTTTTCTAAACCGAATGGATGTTGTTCATCAAATTTGAAAATACAACCAGTGCCTAGATAGGTATAATGAATATCCCTTTGTCTACACATTTCGGCGAGCAAAAGTGGAGAAAATAGATTGTCTCGAATATTCTCAACCAATTTACCCTCTTCTTCTAAATAATCGATAGTTGTGTAGATCTTTTCACCTATTTTTCCGTGAGTTCTCCCGATGAAAGAAACGACATGAGAAGGATTCGTCTCTTGAATTTCTCTCAACAAGTCAATTTCATTGTCTGTTCTTGATTTACCACAAACAAAGTCTACTTTCGTTTTTTTCAATATATCGACAAACTGTCCACCTATCCAGCCATTCGAACCATATACTAAAACGCGCATTCAAAACAATATTATTATAAAACAAAATAATATTGTGATTTTACTTCAAAACTTATGGATTCAACTCGAATACATCTTGATATTTTTCTTGTATAATTTCCATAAGCTTTTCATAGGTCAGTATTTTATCTCTTTTTAAAATTTCAGCGGATTCCGCAATTAGACTTTTTGAATTCTTCACGATAAATTCAGAATAAGAGTATGCGTCATTAATCAAATTAAAAACTTCATTATCAATCATTTCTTTATACTTTTCACTTGTGTTTGGATATATGATTTTCTTGCCCATTCCATAGTAAACAATCATTTTTTCAGCCAATTTGTATGCCTCTTGAAAATCATTGATGGCACCAGTGGTAATACTGACATCGTAAAATACTTCTTCTGCGATTCTACCTGCCAATAATATCGCCAAGTGTTCAAAAAGTGCCTCTCTCGTGAAAATATTAGAAGTGGTTGCTTCAAAGACTGTGTATGCAGGGCTTTGCGGAGAGGACAAATTAATCACCACTTTCGTCATTTTCGAATGATGTTTGGCGAGCATACCCACAACAGCATGTCCCATTTCATGAATTGCAATGTGGTCAATAATGTCAGATGTAAATTTATGGTCGGTCGGTTGCCAGCCAGCCATGATTCGATTCAAAATAATATCAATGTCTTCAATAGTCATTTTTTCCCGATTGTATCTCAAGGCGTTCAACATAGCTTCATTCAAGAGATTCTCGATTTGTGCGCCGGAGAGTCCCATGGTTATATCTACCATGTTGTGAATCAAAATGGATTCGTCGTGTGGTTTACCTTTCAAGTGTATTTCCAGGATGGATTTTCGAGTCTCTGCATCAGGCAATCCAATATAAATGCGTTTGTCAATTCTACCCGGACGAATCAATGCCGGGTCCAACAAGTCGGCTCGATTGGTTGCTCCAATTAGAAAAATACCCGTATTGCTTTTGAAACCATCGAGTGAAACCAACAATTCATTCAAGGTATTATCTCTCTCGCTGGTGGAAGCTTCTCCGTCTCCTGATCGTTTTCTTCCCAAAGCATCAATTTCATCAATGAAAATAATACAAGGTATGTTATCCTTGGCTAATTTGAACAACTCCCTAATACGAGACGAACCGACGCCCACATATTTTTCTTGAAATTCAGATCCCGAGACTGCAATAAAACCGACTTTTGCTTCTCCCGCAAACGCCTTGGCCAACAGAGTTTTCCCATTCCCGGGTGGTCCTTCCAAAATGAGCCCCTTGGGTATTCTTACATTGTAGTTGTTGTATTTGGTGAAATTCGACAAAAAATCGACGCATTGGTAGAGTTCGGACTTTATTTTATCAAATCCTCCAATATCTTTGAAAGTAAGCGGGAATTTTGTCATGACTTCGAAATTTTCTGATTTTTTTTCTCGATTTTTTGAACGACTAAACAGGTCATCATCATTTTCATCTGGGTTGTTTTCTCCTGAAGCTAAATTTGAAAATTTACCCAACATATCTCGATTGATAATGATGCGAATGCCAGCGGTGGGTCTTCTTCTATTACCCCAGCTATTTTGAGACTGTAATTTTTCCAGGGCACTCAAATAATCCTCTTCATCATCTTGGTATTCATCTTCTTCATTATCTCGGTATCCGCCATTCATAATTTCCTCATCTTGAATACTTTGATTTCTGGAGTTTAATCTTTTCAAGGATTCTTCATAGTAATTTTTTGAGAGTGGAAATTTCTGATGGTTTGTGTTGTTTTTCAAAACTTCATTCTTGGGTGGTTCCAAGGACTTTTTGTTGTATGGTTTTGAAATGGGATACTTTCGATTTTCTGGGTTGTTTGATTTTACAAACACGAAACTGGTCGTTCTCTCAACCATCAAACAAAACAGCAATGATGCAAGAACGATATTCATTTATCTGTGATTCTTGTGTTGTGTTTAATTTATATTTTTCAAAAAGATAATAATTCTGGGGTTTTGTAAATAATATATATTATTTATTTTCCTACTTAAAGGGTTTTTTAAAACTAAAATCCAAGTTTGAAATCGGGAAATGAAAATTGGACATTTATAAATGTCCATTTTTTGAAAATCCCGTTTTAAACCTTGAAAATACCCTCAAAATCTGCCCTTGTGACTGGAATGCTCACAACACCAAAAAAATAATTTTCATTTTCGCTGCATATTATTTTTTTGTTTTTTGAAAAAAATCGTTTAAAAAAATGTATACTTATATAAATATGGAAACAAATGGAAACAAAAAAGGCCAAATATTTAGTTGTTTGTGTTGTGACTATTCAACGAGTAACAAGTCAAAATACGACAGGCATATAATGACACCAAAACATACAAGGAAACAAAAAAAGGACCACGAAAATAACCAAAATAGTTATGATAAAATAATGCAGTCATTAAGCTCTAAGAAAAGCGAAAGTGTGAAATTAGAACTTGCTTGTAACAATGAAATAGAAACAATGGAAACAAAAAAAGGCCAAAATGGCCCAACAAATCTCAAATGCGAGGTCTGTAAAAAGGTCTACAGTTCCAGAAGCGGGTTGTGGAAGCATGAAAAAATTTGTCATGAAAAATTGGTAGTGCCATCCGAAAATGAGACAAACAAAACAGACCTTTTATTGGAGATTTTGAAGCAAAATGAGGAGTTCAAGAAAATCATGGTTGAACAAAACGAGGAGTTCAAGAAAATCATGGTTGAACAAAACAAACAAGTACTGGAACAAAACCAAAAACTAATTGATATGGGAGGTGTATCAACAACAAATAATATCAACAATAATAACACAATGAACAATAAATTCAACTTGAATTTTTTCTTGAATGAAACTTGCAAGAATGCGATGAATATCCAGGAATTCATTGATTTTTGTAAAGTGGAGCATGCTGATTTTGAGAATTTTGGAAAGTATGGCTATGTGGAGTCCATGACCAGAATCATTATGCGAAATTTAATGAAACTTGAATTTCATCGTCGACCGATTCATTGCACTGACGCGAAGCGCGAAGTTCTTTATGTCAAGGACAATGATGTATGGGTAAACGATTTCTCTAGAGAAAAGCTGATTCGAGCCATCAAATATATTGCCGCCAAGAACGTGAAACAAATTCCAGATTGGATGGACCATAATCCAGAGTCGAAAAATACACAAACCAAGTTGCACGACAAGTATATGCGAATGGTGTGCCATTCCATGGGAGGGCGAGATGAAGCCGAGGACCAGGAATACTATAAGAAAATTATTCGAAATGTGTCTAAGGAAGTTGTGATTGACAAATGGAAGTAAAAAAATGGGCCAGAGAAGCCCATTTTTTTATAAAGATAGTATTTTTTTGTAGTTTGATTTTATACCGTTTCCCCCGTTGAAGTCTTCTAAGTTGTTGAATACAACAATGATATTGTAAAGGTAATTTTTCCATTGTTCACCACATCGCTCTTTGAAATTTTTTTTGAATGGATAAGCATAGCAAAAGTTTTTGATACAAATGCCTTTATGGGCTCCAGTTGTTCCTTGATTGTTCAAGTATTGATTGGTTTTGATTTTGTCAAATATTTCAGAGTCTATGAAAATGAATGGCCATTCATTGTCATCTTGGAATTTCAATGTGATACAATATTGTTTGCCTTTGTGAATGCCTTCATGTGGAAGGACATTGATTTTCAAGAGACTCATATCGTCGTTTTCTTCATGAAAATCAACAAGTCCAAGGTCGACATAATATTCATTTGAAATAGCAGAGCTAATTTCGTAGTATTTTTTGGTGAGTTCGTTCATATTAGTATTTAGAGTAGTGTTTTGTGTTCATTTACTTATTTATGGTCTTCTAGAATCAATTTTTTTACACCTTTTCACATTTCAAACGCATATTTTAAACAATAAAACGAATAATGTCGTCATTTTTTAATTTAATTTTTAATTCCATACTATAATTTTTTATTTTTATAATGTTAATTATTTCTTTTAATGTTCTTCTTGCGTCCGCACCTTGAATTGATACACCTAACTGATTATAATATTCAAACCCTTTTTCATATATTTCTTGTTGTGATATATTTAAAATGGTGTTTTGTAATATTGTTTCTATATCTGTAGTAGAATATAAATAAATGAGTAATTTTTTATATTTATGTATATCATTAATAATATTATTTATTTTACACTCTACTATGGTGCTTCCTCGTAAATTTTTTTGAAATAGTGTTGCTTCATCTATAAATGGTGTTATTCTTGTAAGAACAAGATTTCCATTTATTATTTGCGGTGTAAATTCTTGAATATTTGGAATAGTAATTGTATTATCCATTTTATTTTAATTTACACTTTAGTATTTTTATTATTTTTAATTCAATTTTTTTTAAAAATAATCGGCGTTTGAAATGAGAAAAGGTGTAAAAGTATATGAAAAAATGACTTTACTACAAATAGTATTCATTCAAAATGAATATTATTCACAAAAAAAGATACACAAATCGGGAATCGAACCCGAGGCGATTGATTGGAAGTCAATAATGTTACCACTACACCATTCGTGTAGAAACCGAACTGTTGGAATCGAACCAACTACTGAGTGGTTTCTTTGTTCTAAAAAAAGAACATAGCCACTTGCTCTCCCAATTGAGCTAAATTCGGGAATAGGTCATTCTGGCCCTATCGTTTACTTTTGAAGTGTTGTCTTTAAGTTGTTTTTTAAGTAATTGATATTTTGGCTATGTTCGAAAAAAAATTGATTCCGAAATCTTCGAAAGTATTAGAGGCACCAAAAAACAACAAAACTGAATCAAATTTTAAAAATGTCCGTTCAAAGAGTATATGTAGCTTTCCGCAAGACAATTGCAATTGGAAGTGACTGGTTGTGCGCTCAAACCCCTTGTGCAATTAAATCAAGAAACGAAACGACAGTTGTCGTAGAGCCTTTCAACAAGTCGAGAAAAATAAAGGTTCCGGTGGAAGTTTATGACGCCGAGGCTTGTGTTTTGGAACAAGATGACCATTTTGTCTACAATGCAAGTTATCCTGGCGGAAGAATTCCAAAAGAGGAATTTGATGTGAAACCAATCATTGGCAAGAGTGAGTTATTGGCACCATTTATCGAGAACAAGAACTTTTGCCTATTGTTAGAAAAGGCATACCAGGATTCGTATACTGGAAAAGGCAATACCTTTTGCATCAACATCAAGGAATACTTGGCATACCTGGCGAATCCTGTAGTTTCCAAGTTGGAGAGAATTGGTGACCCTGTATTCAACAGAACATCTAGACATACACCGCCAATTCCATCAGGCTTTGAGAGAAAAGATTTCGAAGCTTGTTTGAGTTTTCCGGCTCCAATAGGTATTCGCGCAGAGGATTTTGCTTTTCCAAGTGAGCAAAATAAAATTCTCGTGCAACTTTTGACCCAGATTTTCAACTGCAAGAATGCTCCGATATGTCCTGAAGAAATTCGAGCCAAGTTGAACATTGTGGTTGAACCAGACAGTCATCGATGCGAATGGTGTGGAGAAGTCATGAATATTGTGGAGTTGAATCAAGACTATTGTTCCAAAGAACATTCGGTGAATTTCTGTCATAGAGACCCAAAACTAGGCACCAAAGAACACAATGTCTACATTGGACATTGCAGTTGCAATCGTGAACAAGGTGGTTATTCTGAAATAGAACGAGTGATGCAAATTGCAAAATTGGCAAAATACAATACGGAATACAAGAAAATCTTACTTGAAATGCTACAATAAAAAATCAAAAAAAATACAAAAAACAAAAAAATATAAAAAGATGTCTTACGAGACATTTTTTTACTTGAACCGAAGTTGTTGTAGAAGCTCGAGCGTATCAATAATTTTCTTCGTCGATTCATTGTCTTCTTTGGTTGAAACCAGAATACTACCAACATCAGCATCATTGAGAGAAGCCATGATACTACCGGTAACGAATGCGTTATGTTGTGTGGCGAAATCTTTCTTCATGATGTTTGAAAACAAAGTATACAAATGAGACATTGATGTTGGTCGTATTACTGCAACACCATTGGTAGCAATCATATTGTCAAAATCATTCAAAATGACACAATAAGACATGGTACCTTCTAGCTTGCTGACCAAAATATCGTATTTTTGAACGATACATTTTGCCCTAGACGGCAATTCCCAACCATATAAATTCTTATAGTTGTGCAAGGGGGAATTGATTTCTCCGATATCGATATATTTGTATAGCTTAGTTTTTTCTATTTTTGAGCTGGTAGTGATAATTTTTGCAAACTTATTGACCGGTTGGAACGAGCCGGTTTCTTTCAAATTCTTTATTACCGAAAGATAATTTTGTTTGTATCTTTTGATATCGAGAATATTCGACTCTAGTTGGGTCACATCAACAGATTCATAATCGATTGGAGTATTTGAAGAAGACACCGTAGGTATGTTATTCTTTTTGGCGAACCAACTAAATTGTTCAAGTAGCAAAGTTAAATCATTTTCCAAAATAGGTAGTTGATTATTGTCGCGAATGATTTCACCATTGGCTGGATTGGTCTTGTAAAGACGAGGTGTTTCTTTTTTGGTGAGATTATACCCGATATTTTCAATGCCAGATATGAGAATTTCGTATTGTGGTTTAGCAGGTGCTTTTTGTAGAATCAGCAAATAGGTATTTACTCCGGTTCCACTGCGTTTGAAAGTGTTTGACGGGAGTTCAACAACTGCGAGAACGGTGTTTTCAAGAATGAATGTTCGTAATTCAACGAATGCGTTATTTTTATTCCCCATGTATCCAGAGGGGAGAATGATGAAAAGGATACCGTTTTCTCTCAAGAGTTTCATTCCGAGTTCTAGAAAGAGAATACCGAGCTCTTGTTTCTTTTTTCCCTTGCCGAGAGAGAAGTTTTCAAGAATGGTTGGGTCTGTCTCTACTGTTTTTGACCCGAAAGGAGGGTTCATTACAACATAATCGTATTTTGCGATGTGACTATCAACATTGGCGAGAGAATTTTTGCATTCAAGATGATAATTTTTGAGTTGGTTCAATTCAAAATTGAATTTACAAAGTTTCAAGACATTCGAATCAATATCCCAAATGGTTTTGTCGCCTTGCGTATAGTAAAGAAGAAGGTCTCCTGTTCCACCTGCGGGGTCGATTGCTTTTTTTCCAGGCAACATGAGAGAACAAATAAATTGGGAGATGGTTAGAGGGGTATAGAACTGGTCCAACTTATATTTGGTGAATTGATTTCCAAAAAGCATAAACATATCTTGGACAATGTCCTTGTCAGAGAAGTCAATTTCTTTGAAGAGTTCATCGATTCTTTTATTGGTGATGGGAAGATTTTGGTTTTTGTTTTGCAAGAATTCCAAAAGAGCATCAAACCTGGATTCGTGTTTGATGGCGGAGTTGTGTAGTTCTTGGTCGATTTTACGAATTAACTTTGCGTTTGATTCCATTATATTTTGCTTTTGTTGATTTGATAACGAGAGAACCATTTAATTCAATTTTATTATGATTTATGTTTTCTTCGATACACGATTTTTCTCCCGTTGATGTCATATTATAATTGAGAAATGGGTTATAATAATGGTTTCACTTCATTTGAGTTGTAGTATAGTGAGGCCTCTATAGATTCTAAATGAACTTGTGGTGGCGCGGGCCATTCAGAATAAGCGAGTGCTTTGGTGGTTGGTCTTTCAAGCGAGAGAAGCGTGCGGAGAGCCATCATGCGGCGTTGCAGCGGGAATAGATTATGTGGAAGTTTTCTGCTGAGTTGTTTCCACCGCCATTCGAATTGTAGTGCTGCTTGCCAATCGGGAAATCCTGATACATGACATACTCTTTCCCAGGTTTCTCCCTTGGATACCTTTGCAGATGTTGCATGAGCACCACCAGCTAGTTCTTTGTTGTGTTGTCGGAGTCTTCTCTCAAGGTCGACGGTAGCACCAACATAAGTTGCGTTAGAAGTTGATTCAAGTAGATAAACAAAAGACATTGAATGATATGTTGAGAGAAAAATATTTTGCTATTTGAACAACAAATATAAAGGCTTTACTTGTCTTTTAGAATATGGAGGGTAAGCAAAGATTGATAAGTATTCCAATAGAGAAGGATTTTCCTTCGGGGATAGAGGATTTCTCTCAAGAGGAGAATTATATAATGTTAAAGATAGGGAGTGAAGCAATAAAGACAAGTAGAAACATGTTGACTAGTATCACAGAAAAGGAAATTTATAATTCCTTGAGTAAAGAGTTTCTCTCAAAAGAGGAGATTTTACATGAGAAGATTAAAAAGAAGGATATAGACTTGACAGTGGAGAGAGAAATAATCAAGCGATACATAGAAGAGGAACCGAATCGTTTGAAACAAGAGGTGGAAAAGATAATGAAATACAAGTTGGAAAGTTATGAAAGGTTGTGTCAGATAAGGGAGAATGATATACAACATTGTCAAGAGGTAATAGCAAAGCAAGAGAAAGAAGTTACGCAGTTGAGAGAACTATTGAAAGCAAAAGAAGCAGAAATGAGTGATATAATTGAGAAAGAAGTGGTGGAAGGTATTCGAATAGAGAGGGAGAAGAATGATGATTTTGTGAAGAATGTGTTGAATAAGAATTTGTTGTTGTTGGAAAACATTTCAAGTCAAAGTGCCTCGAGATGTAGTGCTGAGTTGGGAGATATTGGAGAGAAGAAGTTTGAGAGTATTGCTATAAAAGCTTTTCGTGATTTTGAGAATTTTGAAATACTCAACACAAGTAAGCAGACCGCAAAGGGAGATTATCATCTGGTATTCAAGGATTTTACAGTAATGGTAGATGCCAAGAATTATAGCGGTCCCGTAGGGATAACTTCACGAACAAAGTTGACAAGAGATTTGCAAAAGAACGAGGATATAAATTTTGCATGGATGGTTTCTCTCAACACACCTATTGATACTTTCAGTTCAGCACCGTTTATGTTTGATTGGATATCAGAAACACAATGTGTTTGTTATGTGAATTCCTTGTTAAAATATGAAGAACCGGTAGAAATGTTGAGAGGAGTGTGGTTCATGTGCAATTGTATCTATAGGTTATTGGTGAAAGAAGAGGATTCTGTCATTGATGAGAATTTTCAAGAGATGAAGGAAGAGATGAAGGAAACGAAAACTAAGATTCGTGGTCTCTTGGAGAATTTGAAAAAAGATTTGAAAGATTTCAAGAAGAATTTGAATGTCTTGAAGAATGTCGGGGACAGTATGGAAGAGCGAATTATAATTTATTTGAATGATGAAACAAGTAATATAGTAAACAAGTATGATGGAATGTTTATGAGTTGGTGGGAGAAGAACATAGAATATTTTGAAGGTGGTTCGATGAAATCAACGGAAATATGGTCGAGATTCAAAAAGGATAATACGGAGATTTCAAAAGACATGGACGCTGACAAGTTCAAAAAGTATATATGCGATTATGTATCCTTGAATAATTTAATAAAACCCAAAACGAAAAGTGGAGCATTGGAAATAATAAATATGAAGTGGAGAGAAAACGCTGCATTGCAAGTAAAAACAGAAAAGGTGAAGATAGAGAAGATGAAAGTAGTAAAACCAAAAGTAGAAAAGCCGGTTAAAATCAACAAGAACGCTTTGGTATGGAGTGAAGCAGAAGATAATTACCTTGAGAAACTATACAATGAAGATATGCTTGGCATTGTAGAAATAGCAAATATGATGAATAAACCAGTTGGAGGAATCAATTGGAGGTTGTTCAAAAAAAACATAATACCGGATAGAAAGTCTGCACGAGGTTATTTAGAATATTGCAATAGTGATGCATACAAAGCTGTTTGTCAAGCAAACAACGAAGATGATAATTCAAAAAAATAGCATTCAACAGTTATATCATTTTGTTAAAGACAAAATAATATACAATAAAAATCCTTACCATAAATGCTTTCATGTTTGAAAGATTATACAACAATTGTAAATATATGTTGTGAATTTTATTCTTGAAAAACACACACAAAACCTACAGCATAAATGCATTCATGTCTGATGAAATACTGAATAATTATGACACCATATGGTTATACATACTGGTTGTGCAATAATATCCTATAGCATTAATGTTTCCACACCATAAATGCTGTTAGGTATTGAATAATCCATACAGA
>JACCDM010732707.1_pt1 | contig 49514 bp, 39 predicted proteins | sample 7445851 | NCBI WGS metagenome assembly JACCDM01 (sample SAMN15323438, study PRJNA562643) | freshwater metagenome | isolation source: river surface water | place: USA:Blue River Watershed | collected 2017-08-16
GTAGAAGAAGTGAACAAATTAGTTTTATCAGGTATTCCTTTTAGAGAAGCTTACCAAATTGTAGGTAACAAAATTGAAAAAGGAGAATACAGTTCTACTTCTCGCGAACTTCATCACACCCATTTAGGTTCCATTGGTAATTTAGGAAATGAAGAAATCAAGCAATTAAAACAAACTGCTTGGTCAAGATTTAATTTTGAATCAGCAGAAAAAGCAGAAAGAGCCTTAGTTAGTTAATTGCATTTTTGCCAAATATTTTCCAACAATATCAAACTCCAAATTTACTCGATCGCCAATTTGTAATTGGTGGAATACCGTATGTTCAAAGGTGTAAGGAATAATTGCCACTGAAAACGTATTGATTCCAGAATCTACAACAGTTAAACTTGTTCCATTGACGCAAATCGAACCTTTTTCAACTGTGATGAATCCTGGTTTTTGAGGATGTTCAAAATGAAATTTCCAAGAACCATCAAAGGTTTCAATCTTGGTAACAAGTCCTGTTGTGTCTACATGTCCTTGCACAATATGTCCGTCAAAACGACCATTAGCTGCCAAGCAACGCTCTAAATTAACTTTAGACCCCTCCTTCAAATCACTTAAATTCGTTTTTTGTAAGGTTTCATCGATAGCGGTTACTCGGTAATTATTTCCATTTATTTCAACAACGGTCAAACAAATACCATTATGCGCAAGTGATTGGTCTATTTTTAGTTCAGAAGTAAATGGACAAGTAAACCAGAAATCCACATTACTGCCAACAATTTTTTGATCAATTAATTGGCCCATGGCCTCCACGATTCCAGTAAACATAGATTATTTTATATTTTTGTACAAAATTAAGAGAAAGCAATGAAAAGTAAGTCCTGGTTATTGATTTTAATCCCAATTATAGTCATTCTTATATATGTAAGTATACCATCTAATGAAACTAAACCAAATAATAATTCTGCAGATTCAACAGCCTGGGTACAATGGAAAAAAGAAAAGGATGAAAATCTAAAAAATGGAGAAGAAAGTCCAATTCTTAATAAAGAAGCATTTTCTGGATTATCATATTATCCCTACAATCCCATATTTGCCATTGATTGCAAGGTTAAAAAAGCAGAAAAAAACCGTAGAATCACTTTACAAATGACTGATGGTACTGAAGAAGAGTTATCCTATTTTGGTGAAATAGAAGGGCAGGTCCAAGGTGAAACGATACAGCTTTCACTTTATCAGCATGATAATGGAGATTTATTCCTTCCATTTAAAGACAAAACCGCCCCACAGGAAACCTATGGAGGCGGTCGTTATTTGGATATCCCCATATCCAGTTTACATGATTCAGGTATTTTAATTAACTTCAACTATGCATATCATCCATATTGTGCATATAATAAAAACTTCGCTTGCCCTGTGCCTCCAAAAGAAAATAATTTATCAATTCGGATAGAAGCAGGCGAAAGAAATTAATCGATTCTTTTTACAACTGCTGCTCCTGATAAATTTTTACTAACTATTGGATTTCCTTTGAAGACAACCTTTGAAGCCCCTGAGGCATCTACTTTAAGGCTGTTTTTAATAGAAACTTCAGCTTTGCTTGCACCACTCAAATCGATATCAGCATCTCTTGTTGTAAAAGGAAAACCCTCAAATGAAGAAGCACCTGAACCACTTACATTTAATTTAATCGATTTACCTGATGCTTTTAATTTAGCCGCTCCTGACAATTCAACAGAAAATTTCTCAACATCTAAATCTTCTACAATTCCTTTCGCTGCACCAGAAAAATATAATTTAATGTCTTCTTCATTATTAAATCCAGACATCAATAATTTGGCTGCACCAGTAAATTCTGCTTCCTTTAATTCAGGTAAACCAATTTGTAAGACTACATCACGGTGATTATTCTTCCAATTAAATTTCCAAGAACGATGAGAATCTTTAAAGGTTACTTCCAATACACCTTTATCAATATCAAATTGTAGGTTTTCTAAATCCTCCTCCTCTCCTTGAGCAGTCACAAAAAATGTTGGTGATTTTTTTAAGTGTACTTCAAAAGCTCCTCCAATTTCTACTCCCCGAAATCCAGACAATTTGTATTTACGCGTATCTTGACCATGCAATGGAGAAATGAAGAACAATAAACTTAGGCAAATGAATGCGAACCAAAATGATAGTATATTTTTCATAAGAAATATTGATTTTAAATAATAAGATGCAAAATCAGTTTAATAGGTTGCATTGGATTCATTTTTTTCTTTCTCTTCAAATCGTTTTTCAAAATCATCCCACTGTTCCCCATTCTTCAAATCCTCTTTATTTTCACCAACACTACGATTGGTACAGATTAAACCCTGATTTTTTTCAAATTTCCAAAGAGCATTTTTAAAGGTCAACTCTTCCTCTTCAAAATAACTTGATGAGATTAAATTCTCGATAAAATAGGCATAATCTTTAGACATAGTGAAGTTCATTCCATAAGGAATAAGTACTTTAATTTTCACACGTTGATTTCTGAATTTTTTATTTTTTACGCCGAAATGTGAATCAAAAAACAACGTTTTTTGAACTTGACTTACACCATAAGTAATTGCATGGGCATTTGTCTGTGCTTCCGAACGAGTTGAGCCATTTGATTTAAATAATTCAATCACTTGAATTTTGTTGCCTTCATAACCTTCCAATTCAATATGAACTCTATTAAATCCATTTCGATTGAAATCATGTAAATCTTCATCTTCCAAAAACTCTTCCTTTAAAGCATGCTCACCAAGCATCTTTTCAAAAATTGATTCTTGTGATTCTTTTTTAATATCCAAATGCAAACTTTGTGTACTATCTGCAACAGCATATTCAATAATATTATTAGTTGCTGCCGTTCTTGAAAAATGCCCCCCAACTATTGCAATGGTATAAAAAATACCAATCCAACCTAAGATGCCCATACCTACAGATATGTAAGAAAATGTTTTATTATAATATTTCTTATTCCCTAGCAATGAAACACCTGCAATTCCAATAGAGACTAAAATTGGTAAAATGGCAAAAATGATTGCAATTATTGACCAAGACGGCAAATCATTTCTTAATAAAAAGATTGGTATCGCTTCCCAAAATTGCACTTGAATGATTCCATGATCGAAACCTGAGATCCCTACTGAGGAAATGATGGATAATCCTACCATAATAGCTAAAGCAACAATAATTAAGGCTCCACCAACTACATATTGAACAATCCAACGAATAACATTTAATAGGCCTTTAAATGCCGGTAAAATGGCTGCAAAAATTCGAAAAGGAAATAATAAAATTTTAGCAAAAAAGCTTTCAGCCTTGTTATCTGAATCAATATGAGATTGGAATTTTTGTTCAATATTTTCCAATGTAATTGGTTCACCTTCCATATCCATTTTTTCTGTAATGGTTTTTGCTTCAGGTGTAATGGCCATGATGATTAAATAGGCTAAAATACCTGTGCCAAAAACTAAGATAGAAATAACAGCAAATACCCTCAACAAACCTAAATCCCAGCCAGTGTATTTGGAGATTCCAGCTATTACACCACCAATCACCTTATTATCTGGATCTCTATAAAATCGCTTATAGCTCATGCGATTTTCTTCAGGATATTCTCCAGGAATAGCTATCCAACAAATGATATATCCCCAAAATAAGACATTAGAAAAGTGTAACAAAGGTATTAATCCTAAAAAGCCTACAACCATTACTAAACGAACCCATAGTGGATCCACTTCCCAATAATTTGCAAGTCCTGATGCCACGCCACCTAATTTTTTACGCGACAAATCCCTTCTAAATTGTTTCTTTTCTTCAGATTGTCCATTCCCTAGGGTTGAAACCCTAGGCTCCTCACTTTGCCCACTCTGCTCACTTGTTTCGTATTCTTTGAAATCAGCCACAGTTCCCAAAGAGGCTATCAAATTATTGACATGTTCTATAGAAATTGCTTCCGTTTTTTGAATTTCGCGAATTTCAAAAAACTTTTCAGCAATTCTTGATTCGATGTCGGCAATAATCTCTTTTGATCCTTCAAAGGATTGAAAATATTGGTGAATCGAATCTAAATATTTTTCTAAAATGGAATAGGCATCTTCCTCGATATGAAAGACGAATCCAGCTAAATTAATTGTCAAAGTCTTTTTCATGATTAGATTGTTTGAGTTGAAGGTTGAATAATTTGTTGAACAGAATCTTGGAGATCACTCCATGTAGCATGCAACTCATCTAAAAATGATTGCCCTTTTTCTGTTAAAAGATAATACTTTCTTGGAGGACCAGCATTTGACTCAACCCATTTGTATTCCAGAAAACCTGCATTTTTCAAACGAGTTAACAAAGGGTATAAAGTACCCTCTACGACCATGATTTTGGCAGCCGTTAATTCTTCTAACATATTAGAAGCATATACTTCTCCGCGTGAAATTATTTGAAGTATACAATACTCCAAAATTCCTTTTCGCATTTGCACTTTGGCATTTTCTATATCCATCGTTTGTTATTTGATGACACAAATATATAAACAAGTACTATGTATTACAAGGTACTTTAGAAAAAAATTTTGCATTTATGGATAAACGGTCGGTAATTTGTATGAATAGTAGGCTTTTAGATACAAGATGATTCGATTTGATTTCAGTTTACCGTTGGCATTTTATAATCGGGATACCTGGTTAAAAGTATCATTTATCTTTGTGTCAATCATCATGGCTGCCTTTTCTTGGTATTTCACGGATCGATTAGTGAGCAAATTGGAAGAGCGCGAAAAACAGCAAATTGAATTGTATGCGGAAACAATTCGTTATGTAATGACATCGGATGAAAACGCGGATATTAATTTCTTTTTTGAACGGATCAAAAAAATAAATGAAAACAACACGATTCCAGTCATATGGAAAGACGGAAGTGGACATTTGAATTCCAACAATATTGAGATTCCTAATTTTATTTCAACAGAAGCTAAACAAGAATTTTTAAAAGGTAAGCTAAATGAAATAATTCTAGAAAATAATAAACCTATTGAAATGGACATGGGTTTCCAGAAGGAATATATTTATTATGGAAACTCCAATTTATTAAAACTACTTCGATACTATCCGTTGTCGCAATTAGTAGTCGTGATGATATTAGGTTTTCTTGGTTACATATTTTTCTCCTATTCAAGAAGAGCTGAGCAAAACAGAGTTTGGGTAGGCTTGGCGAAGGAAACGGCGCATCAATTAGGTACTCCCCTATCTTCTTTAACTGCTTGGATCGAAATTCTACGTGAAAATCCACAAGTAAATCCAGAAATTGTTGATGAATTATCGAAAGATGTACAGCGATTAGAAACGATTACTACACGTTTCTCCAACATCGGTTCTGCTCCAATATTGAAGAAAGAAAATCTAGAAGAACTCATTCACAGTTTCATTAATTATTTAAAATTCAGAATATCTTCGAAGGTAACAATAGACATTCAATCACATTTGCCACCTGAACAGGAAGTGAATGTAAATAAATATTTATTTGAATGGGTTATTGAAAACATTTGCAAAAATGCTGTCGATGCCATGTCGGGAGCAGGACTCATTTCAATCGTAATGAAAGAAGGTAAAAATAATACGATAACCATTGACATTTCAGATACAGGAAAAGGAATTTTACCAAAGCATACATCAAAGGTTTTTGCACCAGGATTTAGTACAAAAAAACGTGGATGGGGATTAGGCCTAACTTTGGCAAAGAGAATTGTAGAAAATTATCATCAAGGGAAATTACTTTTAAAAAATACTGAATTAAATAAAGGGACCACATTTAGAATTTCTTTACCAAATCCTAATATCAACTCATGAATTCTCCCAACGTAGTTTTTGGATCTGCCCTATTAATCATAACTATGGGTTATGTATTGAAATCAGCTGGATTTATTAAAGAACATGAGGCAAAAAATGTTTCAAAATTTTTAATGCATACAACTTTCCCTGCCTTAGTAATCAACACCATGACACGTGTTGATATGTCTGGGGAACTATTTTGGCTACCTGCCATTGCAGTTCTTTTTGGCATGACATGTTCAAACATAGGCTATCGAATATATCGAAAAGATAAATCAGGGAATAGAGCTATTTTAACCATGGGTTGTTCGGGTTTTAATTTAGGTTTATTTGCATTTCCTTTAATTGAAGGAATTTGGGGTTGGAAAGGACTAGCCTATGCTGCCATGTTTGATATCGGCAATTCAGTGGTCAATTTTATGGTAACCTATGGAGTTGGCACCTATATTGTTAGTGGAGGCAAATCGAATATCTCAATTTGGGGTATTTTCAAAAAAATCCTTCTTTTACCTCCATTTCAAGCTATGCTAATTGGCTTGACAATTAATTTATTTAAAATACCCGTTCCTGATATGTTGATGGGTATCGTGGATACTATTTCCAAAGGAAACAAACCATTGGTTTTATTATTGATGGGAATCTACTTTAGCGTTCGATTACCTAAGAAATTATATGCTGATGTATTTAAAGTTTTAACACTAAGATACTCGTTAGGCTTTTTAGTGGGATTTGCATTTTACTTCCTGAGTCCATTCGATTTACATTTTAGAAATATGTTATTAATCTGCATTATTTTGCCAGCAGGAATGACATTAATCACCTATTCTGAGCAGTTAAACCTAAATTCTAATATAGCAGCTGCATTAGTTAACTTCTCCATGCTTATCAGCTTTCTGATTATGTGGATTTTAGTTTACACCTTTCACATGGCACCCATGTAAATACCCTTTTTTTTTGGTAATTTTGTCGCATCATTAAATCTTCCAAAATTAAGATGGTTGTACCTTACAAAAACAACGAAGAGAGCAAAAAAGAACAAGTTGCTCAAATGTTCAATTCTATTTCACATAAGTATGATTTTTTAAATCATTTATTAAGTGGGGGCATTGATATCATTTGGAGAAAAAAAGCCATTAAACAGCTCCAAAATAAGGGAATCAAAACCATTCTTGATATTGCAACAGGTACAGGCGACTTTGCAATTGAGGCTTTAAAAATTAAACCAGAAAAAATTGTTGGAGTAGATATTTCAGAAGGAATGTTATCCTTTGGTAAGGAGAAAATTAAAAAATTAGGACTCGATCAAATTATTGAATTAACACTTGGAGATTCCGAAAAATTAGCCTTTGAAGACAATAGTTTTGATGCAATTACCGTTAGTTTTGGTGTAAGAAATTATGAAAATCTAGAAAAAGGACTAACTGATATGCTTAGGGTCTTAAAGCCCGGTGGATATTGCTTGATTTTAGAATTCTCAAATCCTAAAAATTTCCCCATGAAACAATTATATTCTTTTTATTCAAAAGCAATATTACCATTATTGGGACGTATTATATCTAAAGACCCAGCCGCCTACACGTATTTACCCGAATCTGTTAAGGCGTTTCCAGATGGACAACAATTCTTACAAATTCTTCAAAAAGTAGGATATTCAGAAACCCGATGGATTCCTATGACAGGAGGAATTTGTTCAATCTATTTGGGTAGAAAATAAAATGAAGGCACCTTACTTGTTTTTCTTGTTAATACTAACACCTGGCTTAGCCTCTTTTGGTCAAAGCAAAAAGTATACACAAGTTTTTCAAGAATATTATGACAATAAACCTATTCACTTTGGGTTTCAATTTGGTTTTTCCTCAGGTAGATATTTTATTAGTCAAGCAGGTTCATTCAAAGAGGTTACTTCACCCAGTGATTTTGGCTTTTTTGTTGGAGGAACTGCGAATTATTCATTTAATCAATATTTAGAAATAAAATCAGGACTAAATGTAGCCTTATATTCTAGAGAATTAAAATGGGGAACTGACCAAAAAGTTCGTGAATCAACATGGTTAGAAATACCAATGTTGATGAAATTCAGATCATTGAGGAGAAAAAATAACAGAGCTTTTTTAATAGCAGGAACAAAATTAAGTTGGGAGTCCAACAAAAGAGCTTCTACAAATTTAATGGGGAAACAATATGATGTTACGCTTGAGTATGGTTTCGGTTTTGAGCGATTCAACAAATACTTTAAATTTTCTCCAGAAATACGTTTTTCAAATGGATTAATCAATTTATATTCCTCAACGCCGGGAGTACCTTTTGATCCTAATTTAAAGACCAATACCATTTCAATTATCTTAAATTTCGAATAATTAATACAATTTTTTGTTTGCCTGAGCAGCCGTAATCTTAATTTTTTTCACACTTACTGCTGAGACACCAAACCAACCAGCCCCTTGCCAAGAAGAATTTTTATTTTTGTTAACGAGATTTGTTGGGATATTAGCTGCCGGTCGGGAAAATAATCCTGCATTATTAATTTCATTTCTCGCTTGAAAATAAAAATCAAATTGGCCTTCAGAAATGGAAAGTAATTCGACTTTCAAGGAATCTCCTTCAACATATAATTCAGGCGAAATACTCGAACGAACAGGTAAAATAAACATTAAGCCATCACCCTGAGAACCTTTTTGAAAATTTGAATCAAACATCACCGTCAAGTTATTAGGCTCATTAAATATAAAACCATTTTTATAGGCTTTTAACCGATAACAATCACCCATACCCACAGGATCCTTTGCATAAAAATGTGCTTCAAATCCTTCAGTTGGTTTACCTTCTCCACTTTGACGTAAGCTTGCAGTTGCTTTTTTATATTTTAATGAATCAATTACGGGCACTCGGTACATTTTTGATTGTGCCTCTAAATGTTCATTATTCCAATCAATCGAAAGTTGATAATTTCTTCCTACTTTACCAAGAACTTCTGTTGTTACTGGTTTCCACTCATATAAACCCTGATTCAACATATTTTCTTTGAATTCATAAGAATTACCTAAATCATCTTTTACATAAACCTTCGCTCCTTTAACACTTTCTGGCAAGGAATTATCAAAATAATTCTGCGATTTATAAAGTCTTATTTTTTGAACTCCAGGCTGATCAGTAATTGTCGCATCAACCACCAAATATTGATTAGTATCTGGAACTTTTACCTCGACGACATCCTCACAGGAGATGAGGGTTACCAAAAAAATCATACAAATTAATAACAAATTTCCTTTCATCTTAAAATGTAAAATTATAGGTTACAGCTGGCACAAATGACCCAATAATGGAAAGTTGAACTGCTTCTGTTTGAAGAGTATTCAATTCATTAGGACGCGTATAAATCGAAAAAGGATTTTTTCGATTGTATAAATTATAAACAGAGAAAACCCATTCAGAAGATCCCTTTTTAAATAATCCGTTCTTATTTTTACGCGTGGCAGATACATCTAATCGATGATAATCAGGCACTCGGATATTTCCTCTTGTACCGGCAGGAGTCAATGGATAAGAGATTCCTTCAAAATTGAATTTTTGTAATGGAAGCGAATAAGGTACACCGGTAATATAGGCAAAATTCATACCCAACGACCATCTTTTAGAAGTCTGATACTGTAAGACAAAATTCAAATTATGTGTTCGATCAAAACGAGCAGGAAACCAGTCATTGTTATTAAGTCCTTCGATTTTTCTTTCAGTTCTTGAAAGCGTATAACTAGTCCATCCTGTCAACTTTCCAACATTTTTCTTTACATAAAATTCAATTCCATAAGCACGACCATCTCCAAACAACAAATCTTTTTCAAACAATGGATTCAAAAACAAATTGGAACGATCTGCATAATCAATTTGATTTTGCATCAACTTGTAATACGTTTCTATTGATGTTTCGTATGCATTATCTTCCCCAAAATTTTTAAAATATCCCACGGCAAACTGATCAGCTATTTGAGGCTTTATATTATTTGTAGAGCTTGTCCAAACGTCCAAAGGTGTAGATGCAGCGGTGTTCGACATCAAATGAATATACTGAGCCAATCGATTATATGACAATTTAAATGAACTTTTATTATTGATATTATAATTGATTGCTGCACGCGGTTCCAAATTTTGGTAGTTTGCAATAACAGTATTTGGATCAACTTGTATCGTTTTTAAATCGTAGCCTGAGGAGTTTTCAGGAGTTATTTCTGTTTTTATTCGCTCATAATAAACTCCATTGGTACTTTTAAATAGATAATTAGACCATCGTAAACCATATTGTAAGGTAATTGAGTTACTTGGCTTCCACTCATGACCTACATAAAGAGAGCTTTCTAATCCAAATTTTTCGGCTTGCCCGAATTCTCTTTTTTCACCGTTTGATGTAGCAGTAGCTGATCCTGGTTTAAAATGATAAGAGATGATTTGTCCACCAAAGGTTAAGGTATTATCTGGTTGAATGTAATAAATAAAATCAGGTTTATAGCTCAAATTTATAATATTCGAAGACCATTTAAAGGCATTATCAGGTCTTTTATTCTTTAAATCAGAGTCTAACAAATAATCATAATTACTGTAAAAAACTGTTGAATTTAAAAACAACTTATTAGAAAAAACATGATTCCAACGACCAGTAAGTGTAGAATTTCCCCAATTAAATCCAAATCCTGTACCAAACACATCTCTACCAAAATACCCCGACAAATAAAAAGTGTTTTTTGTATTGAGATTATAATTCACTTTTGCGGTTAAATCATAAAAACTAAACTTTGCATCGGCATTGGATCCAGTTAAAAATGGTTTTGCTAACACATCTATGTATGACCTTCTTACTGCAACTATAAAAGAAGCTTTATCTTTAATAATGGGTGCCTCTACAGATAATCTAGAAAAGATCACACCAATACCTCCATTTACTTCCAAGTGTTTAGCATTTCCCTCTTTCATTTTCACATCTAATATGGAAGATGCTCTACCACCATATTGTGAAGGTATTCCACCTTTATATAATTTCACATCTTTAACAGCATCAGGATTAAATACCGAAAAGAATCCAAATAAATGAGATGAATTATAGACGGGAGCTTCATCAAGCAATACCAAATTTTGATCTACACCACCCCCTCGGACATTAAACCCAGATGCCCCTTCTCCAACAGTTGATACTCCAGGCAATAATTGTATAGCACGAACTAAATCAACCTCACCTAACAAAGCAGGTATCTTACGAATTGTTTTAATATCTACTTTATTAACCGACATTTCAATCCCTTTCACATTTTCATCTTGCGACTTTGCAGTCACTTTAACTTCTTGCAATTCAGAAACCACACCACTTAACTCAACATTCAATTCCAGCTTATTTACGCCAAGATCAATCTCCTTTTCAATCTTTTGATAACCTGTTGAACTGAAAATCAAATGATATGTACCTTTAGGGAGTGTTAAACTGTAAAATCCATACGTATTGGCAGATGCACCTGTTTTCAGTTCTTGCACGTAAACAGTAGCTCCAATGATCACTTCACCGTTCGACTGATCCTTAATATAGCCACTTAGACTTTGCTTTTGTCCTAAAACTGGCAAACAAAGAACCATTAATAAAAAAAATAAAAGATTTTTTTTCATTGGAAATTAATTCATTCAAAGATACGTGGTTAAGATCATTTTTTGTGAAATTTTCATTCTTTCTTAAAAATAATCATAAAATTTATATTTTTTTCATACTAATCAGTATTATAATGCCGATTGTATTTTTTTTATTGGAAAAAATGTTAAAATTTGTTTCACCTTACAAAAAATAAATGGAACTAAAATTATTCGGGAAGATTATAAGAGAAAAGAGAAACCATTTAAACCTTAAACAAGAAGAATTAAGTGAACAAAGTGGAGTTGCCATAAAAACCATACATTCCATAGAATTAGGAAAAGGCAATCCATCCTATTTAACTATACAAAAACTGTTTTCAATTTTAGAATTAGATCTAATCATTGTATCATCCACATCAAAAAAATCATAACATGGAACAGGCAATAAGTTTTGAAAGAATCCCCACAAAAATATTTTCAGATTCAGAAAGTGCATCTAAAATAGCTGCTAATGAAATTGCCGCAATCATTCGTCAAAAAGAAAAAGAAGGCAAACCAGCAGTATTAGGATTAGCTACGGGATCAACTCCTAAAAAAGTTTATCAAGAATTGATTCGGTTGCATAGAGAAGAAGGCCTTAGTTTCAAAAATGTGGTAACATTCAATTTAGATGAATACCATCCCATGGAACCAGATGCCATCCAAAGTTATGTTCGATTTATGAAAGAACAATTATTTGATCACGTTGATATTCCATCGCAAAATACGCATATCCCAAATGGACAATTACCTTTAGAAGAAATACCTGGATTCTGTAAAGCATATGAAGAAAAAATTGAGCGATTGGGTGGATTAGATTTCCAAATTTTAGGAATTGGTCGAAATGGACATATTGGATTTAATGAACCTGGATCTTTGATTAATTCCAAAACAAGACTCATGACATTAGATATGTCAACCAAACTAGATGCTTCTATCGATTTTGGTGGACTTGAAAAAGTTCCTAAACGTGCCATTACTTTAGGTATTGATAAATTGATGACGGCAAAACGAGTTGTATTATTAGCCTTTGGAGAACATAAAGCAGAAAGTGTTGCAAAGGCTGTGGAAGGTCCTGTAACAGCTGAAATTCCTGCCTCGTACCTACAACAACATCAGAATGCCATTTTCATGGTAGATGAAGCTGCCGCAGCCGGACTTACAAGAATCAAAACACCTTGGGTGGTAGATTCTGTAACCTGGGACAAAAATACCATCAAAAAGGCAGTAACACATTTGGCATTAACCTTAAATAAACCCATTTTAAAACTTACAAGTAAAGATTATAATGAAAATGGAATGTCGGAGTTACTATCTTTATACGGACAGGCCTACGACATCAACATTGAAGTGTTTAACTACTTGCAGCACACCATTACAGGTTGGCCCGGCGGAAAGCCAAATGCAGACGACACTTATCGACCAGAAAGAGCTTTTCCTGCACGGAAGAAAGTATTAATTTTTAGTCCCCACCCAGACGATGATATTATTTCCATGGGTGGAACCTTTCAACGTTTACATGACCAAGGACATGAAGTACATGTGGCATATCAAACATCCGGCAACATTGCTGTTGCCGATGATGAGGCACTTCGATTTGCAGAATTCGTTGTAGATTTCAATGAAAAATTTGAAAGCAATAATGCAAAAGCAAATCGAATTTATAAAGAAGCTGTCAAATTTTTAAAGAACAAAAAGGATTCAGAATTAGATATCCCAGAGGTTAGAGAAATCAAAGGGCTCATTAGAAAAGGAGAAGCAAAAAACACTTGCCGGTTTGTTGGCATTAAAAAAGAAAATGCACATTTCTTAGAAATGCCATTTTATGAAACAGGTACCATACGAAAAAAACCTATAGGTGAAACTGACATTCAAATCATTGTAGATTTAATTGAAGAAATTCAACCTCATCAAATATATGCAGCCGGAGATTTAGCTGATCCGCATGGCACACATAAAGTCTGTTTGGATGCAATTTTTGAAGCTATTCAACGATTAAAACATCGTGAATACATGAACAATTGTTGGGTATGGCTTTACAAAGGTGCCTGGGCAGAATGGGATATTGATCAAATTGAAATGGCAGTTCCAATGTCTCCAGATCAGGTATACAAAAAAAGAATCGGAATCTTTAAACACCAATCTCAAAAAGATGGAGTTGTCTTTCAAGGTGAAGATTCCCGTGAATTCTGGCAAAGAGCAGAGGAAAGAAATAGAGGCACAGCCCAATTGTATAACCAATTAGGCTTAGCAGAATACGAAGCTATGGAAGCCTTTGTTCGTTGGAGATTCTAAATTAGACCTTCAATAAAGCATCATACAATACTTCGGCGGTATGTAGCGCAGTGCGCTTTGTACCGTCGTGAATTTGATGTCTACAACTCGTACCTGAGGCAACTATAATTACCTCTTTAGGCTGAGATCGAACAGTTGGAAACAATACCAATTCACCAATTTGCATCGATAAATCATAATGCTCCTTTTCATACCCAAAGGATCCTGCCATCCCACAACATCCTGATGGAATTAATTGAACTTCATAATTTTCTGGTAGAGACAATGCTTTTTTAGCTGGTATTAACGAGGAAATTGATTTTTGTTGACAATGACCATGCAATTTTAACAAACGTTTTTCTTTTGAAAAAGAGGAACGTTGGATGCGTCCCGCCTCCAATTCATTAGACAAAAATTCCTCTAATAAAAATGCATTTTTAGCCAATTCTTTTGCTTTATCCACTAAATTATCTGTAACCAAGTCTGGATATTCATCTCTAAATGTCAATAAAGCAGAAGGCTCCAAGCCAATTAAAGGCAGCTGAGAGTGAATAATATCAGCAAACAAAGTCACATTCTTAATGGCAATTTCCTTTGCTTCATCCAACATTCCCTTTGACAAATAGGCTCTTCCAGAAATTGGATGATTGATTGTTTGAACTTCATAACCTAAAGCTTCTAACAACAAAACAGCTTTTTGACCTACTTCAACATCATTATAATTTGTAAACTCATCAACAAACAGGACCACAGATTTCTCTGATTGATTTGATTTAGATACTGTTGAACTTCTTTGCATCAACCATTGACGCAAAGTTTGCTTACTCATCAACGGCATGGTACGATCTGGATGAAAACCGACTAATTGGTTGGAGATTTTTCTCAACCAAGGAGTACCCATCACCAAATTATATAAGAAAGGAACTTTGGAGGTTAGTGAAGAAATTGCTGCAAAATTACCAACTAACCAACTCCTTAACGGTAAACCTTTTTCTTTTTGATATTGGTACAAAAATTCCATCTTTAATTTTGCCACATCCACATTCGATGGACATTCTGACTTACAACCTTTACAAGCTAAACATAAATCCATCACCTCTTTGATTTCATCATGTGCAAATCGATTTGGTTGAGTAGATTTTGTTAAAAATTCTCTTAAAATATTAGCTCGTGCACGCGTCGTCTCCTTTTCATTTCGAGTAGCCATAAAAGATGGACACATGGTACCACCCGAAACTGGCGTTTTTCGACAATCTGCGGAACCATTACACTGCTCAGCATGCTGCAATACATCTTGATCTTGGTAACGGAATGCTGTTTTAAAAACAGGAGTTTCTTGTCCCGCTTCATAACGCAAAAACGTATCCATTGGAGGTGTATCCACAATTTTATTTGGATTAAAAATCCCCTTGGGGTCCCACCAAGATTTCAATTGACGCATCAATTGGTAATTTTTATCGCCAACCATCCAAGGAATAAATTCTCCCCTTAATCGACCATCACCATGTTCACCTGACAATGAACCATTGAATTTTTTAACTAATCTTGCAATTTCTTCTGCAATGGTACGAAACAAAGCATGTCCTTCTTTGGTTTTAAGGTTAATGATTGGTCGTAAATGCAATTCTCCAGAACCTGCATGTGCATAATGAACGCAATACAAATTATGTTGAGATAAAATATCATTAAATTCAGCAATAAATGCAGGTAAATCATTTACATCAACTGCAGTATCTTCAATAACAGCAACAGCTTTTTCATCACCTGGAAGATTTGAAAGTAAACCTAATCCTGCTTTACGAAGATCCCAAACTTTTTTTACATCTGCACCCGTAACATAAGGAAAATGATAACCTAAATTTTCTACCAACATAGCCTTTTCCAAGTTTTTTGCTTGAGTTTTAAGTTCCTCAGGGTCATCAGAACGAAGTTCAACAACCAAAATAGCACCTGGATCACCCTCAACAAAAAAACGATTTTGTCGCTGTTCTGGATTTGCTTTGGTACATTCTAAAATATAATGATCCATCAACTCAGAAGCAGAAGGATTAAATTTCAATGCAATTAAATTAGCCCTCAGCGCCTCATCAATTGTATTAAAATGCACACATACTAAACCCAAATGCGCAGGAGGCATTGGATTGACATGCAATTTTATTTTAGTTACAAAGCATAAAGTCCCTTCGGAACCTGCCAATAAATTACAAAAATTAAATGGAATGGATCCACCATCAAATGCATCTGAATTTGATATAAAATCCAATGCATAACCCGTATTTCTACGATCAATGCTTGGTTTTGGAAACTCTCTATTGATCTCCTCTTTTATTTCTTTTTTCCCAAGTTCAGCTAATGTATTTGAATAAATCTGTTGTAAGCGAGAATTAGCTGGAAGGGATTTTAACGTTTCATGTGGATTTTCATTTTTAAAGTGAACAAATGTTCCGTCCGACAAATATCCCTCAACTTCCAATACGTGGTCGCGTGTTGAACCATAAACTACAGAATTTGAACCACAAGAATTATTACCAACCATACCACCAATCATTGCGCGATTGGCAGTTGAGGTTTCGGGCCCAAAAAACAAGCCGTGTTTTTTTAATTCAACATTCAATACATCTCTTACCACACCTGGTTCAACCCAAACGTAAGATTCTTCTTTATTAACTTCTAAGATTTTAGTAAAATACTTGGACACATCCACAACAATCCCTTTACCCACCACTTGTCCGGCTAATGAAGTTCCTGCTGTTCTAGGAATAATAGGTAATTGATATTGGTCTGCAAATCGAATAATTATTTCTATGTCGGCTATCGTTTCAGGGATAGCCACTGCAAGTGGCATCTCGCGATAGGCTGAAGCATCAGTTGCATACAATGTTTTCATTACCGAATCGGTAAACAAACTTCCTTGCAACTTTTCTGACAATAAACTTAACTGATGATTTATTATACTTTCCGAAATCATGGATTATCTATTCGTTTGCGAATTACAAAGTTAACCAAACCTACGGTTAGTAACAATTGTGCAAGAATATAAGTGCCCATTACGGCAAAAGAATTTCCAAAAAATGAATGCACAAATTTATTATAGGCTAATAAACTATCTGAGATTACAAAGAAAACTGCTCCAAGGAATACGAACCAAAAAGTTTTTTCGGTATCATACATTTTTCTTAAATATGCGAAAAAGGCCATTGAACCAAGTGAAACTCCATAAACAACAACCGGAATTTTCAATTCCGTAGAAACTCCTCCCCACAAATGATTTAGAAATAAATAAACATAAGCTAAAAACAGAATGGCTACAAAACTTTGTAGTTTCCAATTGATTTGTTTTAACAATAAATCCTTAGCAAATTTTCGAATATATAGTAGTTGCATCACAAGAAAACTCCCTAAACCTAATGGAAAATAAATTGGAGCAGAAAACATTAAAAACACATCTCCTAACCAAGCAAAAATTAAAATAAAAAATAAGGATTTAGATTCCTTTTTGGTTAATAGATTAGCTACATAGCCAATAAGGCTAATCATTAACATCGGTTTTGTAACATATCGAAGAGCCTGCCAATCCAAAATTCTAGCATCAACAATAAGCTCCAAAAGGGCTATCAAAAGATACAGGTATAAAAATTTTAGTTTGGAAGTCAGCATATCAGAAAGTTTAATACCTATATTTTCCTTTTTGAAAATCAAAAATTAGTAATTTTTGTCCATCCTTTTTATAGATCATGATAGAATCTCTATTGTTTGGATCTACACGTTGAATATATGTTTCCTTACCGCTAAAATACAAGTTAACATTTTGAGCATCTACTGTATTCATTTCATTCAAATTAGTGTATTTAGACTTTAAAAACACTTCTGTATTTGAAGGATATATAACCGTATCACCTATTTGATAAATTTCATTTATTTTTTGAGCTATTTTAGGATAAGGATTCGATTCACGATTTGTGGAAAAGGTATACTTTTGCTTTTGATCTGAATAGAGTGGCAAAAACAATCGAACAAGATTGACAGTTTGAATGACAAAAAAAGTTCCTAATATCAATTTTATCCATATTGCTCTTTCAAGTACATATTTCAAAACAGCTATTGAAATAAATATACCGAATGGTAATCCAAAACTAGCGTATCGTAGAAAAAATCCAGATGTAGTTCCTGCGCGAACAGCAGCTACAAATAATAAAATAACTGGGAATAAAATCTGTATAAATGCAAAGAGAAACGTTTTTTTTGACTGCACATTGACTGTTTTGTACCATGTAAAAAGTAAAAAAACATAACCCAATAATAGTACCCCGCCAATTTTATATCCATGCGGATCATACAGGTCATTTGTCCACACAAATTGATCTGAAAGAATTGCAATCGTCCGTTTAAATAAATTGCTTGGACTAGACAATTCAAGCCATCCAGGAATTTCACCATTGGTTTGGATAAAATTCATTATCTGTTCGGCCGCGTCGGATTGAAATTGCCAAAAATATTTAGCAGGCCCCCAAATAAACCATGGAATAATAGGCAGAACAATTAAAATATATCCTGTAATCACTCTAATCCATGTATTTTTATCTCGATTCGCTAAGAGTAAATAGACTCCAAATCCAGCCAAACTCAAAATAGTCAAATAGGTACTAAAAAGTGCTCCAATGGAGGATAAAATCCAGAGAATATAATATTTTTTGGAAAATGTTGCTTGTTCAGATTCTTGAATATATAATTTCCAGAAAAGGTAATTGGCGGCTGTCGTAAAAAACAATGATGTGGCATAATTTCGTACTTGCTGAGAATAAACTACAAAAAATGGTTCTATAACAGCAAAAAATAAAACGACTAATGCCCATCTTTTTGTTGGAAACAATTTTCGCGCCCATCTAAAGATGACCCAAACGGTCAATAAATTAAATAGCACTGAGACGCTTCGCATAGAAAAATCACTTTTCCCAAATAAAAATGCAAACAATTTTAGCATCATATCATGCAATAGACTGTTTCCACTAACGTCTCCTCGTGCATCTGCATCGAACCATGCTTTTATTCCACGGGGAGCCCAAAAATCCTGAGGTGTAAATGTTTTATCGGGACGCATCAATTGGCCCATCCCACCTTGATTTGTATTGGCAACACCAAGCAATACGCTTGAACGTTCATCTGAAAAAAGACTAAAATTATCCAAATGATACACACGCAAAATAGTTGCGATTATCATTAACAAAATAAAAACAAATTGATAATTTCTTTTAGTCATTTGGTTAGCCTTAAAACTAGAAAATCACCTAACATAAACATATCAGGTGATTTTCTAATTGATAATTTATCTAATTTTTACGATCCGCATGCTTCACAAGCTTCTGGATTATCTAAAGAACAAGCCATGTCAGATCTGTTTTGATCATCTGTGAATGAGGCTGCTGCACTTGCCGCATATTGGCCATATTGCAATTCTGTTGGATGAACATCATTGCTTTGTTCAATTGCTGGCTCTGCTTGTTTTTCAACAGTAAATTTGATAGCATCAGCTGCTGCTTTTGTACGTAGATAATACATACCAGTCTTCAAACCTAACTTCCAAGCATAGAAATGCATTGAGGTCAATTTACCAAAATTAATATCTTGGATATGGATATTTAAACTTTGTGACTGACAAATATAAGCTCCACGATCTGCAGCCATTTCTAAAATGGTCTTTTGCTTAATCTCCCAAACAGTCTTATATAATTCTTTGATGTTTTGAGGGATCTCAGGAATGTTTTGTACGGATCCATTCGCAGAAATCAACTTGTTTTTCATTGTCTCATTCCAAAGATTCAATTTAATTAAATCTTTCAACAAGTGCTTATTTACAACTACAAATTCTCCTGACAATACACGACGAGAATAAATATTTGAAGTATATGGCTCAAAACACTCGTTGTTTCCTAAAATCTGACTTGTAGAAGCCGTTGGCATTGGGGCCATCAATAAAGAGTTACGAACACCGTTTTCTACCACTAGCTTACGTAAATTTTCCCAATCCCAATTCCCTGAACTTGGAGTTACACCCCACATATCAAATTGAAACTCTCCTTTGGAGATAGGCGAACCCTCCCATGTAGAATAAGGCCCCTCTACTTTTGCCAATTCCATAGACGCTTCCATGGCAGCAAAATAAATGGTTTCAAAAATATCTTTGTTCAATTGCTTCGCTTCCTCTGATTCGAAAGGCATACGTAACATGATGAACACATCTGCTAATCCCTGAACACCCAATCCAATAGGACGATGTCTTAAATTAGAATTTTGTGCCTCAATTACTGGGTAATAATTGACATCAATAATTTTGTTCAAATTACGAGTAACTGTTTTTGTTACTTCGTATAAACGTTGATGATCAAAAATAAAGTTGCCGTTATCTGCTTGACGAACATATTTAGGCAATGCCAATGAAGCTAAGTTACAAACTGCAACTTCATCTTTAGAGGTATATTCTAAAATCTCAGTACATAAGTTAGATGACTTAATTGTACCTAAGTTCTTTTGATTTGATTTTCTGTTAGCATGGTCTTTGAACAACATGTAAGGTGTACCAGTCTCTGTTTGAGATTCTAACACTTTAAACCATAGTTCTTGTGCTTTGACTGTTTTACGAGCCTTACCCTCTAATTCATATTTTTGATATAATGCTTCAAATTCATCGCCATAAGTATCAGCTAAACCTGGACACTCATGCGGACAGAATAATGACCACTCTTCGTTATTCTCAACACGCTTCATAAATAAATCAGAAATCCATAATGCATAGAACAAATCTCTTGCACGAATCTCTTCTTTACCATGATTCTTTTTCAAATCCAAGAACTCAAAAATATCAGCATGCCAAGGCTCTAGATAAATAGCAAAACTTCCTTTTCTCTTTCCACCTCCTTGATCAACATATCTAGCAGTATCATTAAACACACGCAACATTGGAATGATACCATTCGAAGTACCGTTGGTACCTTTAATATATGATCCTGTTGCACGAATGTTATGAATGCTCAAACCAATTCCTCCAGCAGATTGTGATATCTTAGCAGTTTGCTTCAACGTATCATAGATTCCTTCAATAGAATCATCTTGCATTGTTAACAAGAAACATGACGACATCTGTGGCTTTGGTGTACCTGCATTAAACAAAGTCGGAGTAGCATGTGTAAACCAACGCTCCGATAATAAATTATAGGTATCAATGGCAGCTGCAATGTCACTTCCGTGAATACCCACTGCAACACGCATTAACATGTGCTGTGGACGCTCTGCAATCTGGCCATCCAATTTTAATAAATAAGATTTCTCTAAAGTCTTGAATCCAAAATAATCATACCCAAAGTCACGATCGTAAATAATCGCCTCATCCAATTCCACTGCATTATTTTTGATCACATCGTAAACCTCTTTTGATAACAAAGCTGCATTTAAACCAGTCTTTGGATCAACATACGTAAACAGACGCTTCATCGTTGCCGAAAATGACTTCAACGTGTTTTTGTGCAAATTTGAAATTGCAATACGAGCAGCCAAAACAGCATAATCAGGATGCTTTGTTGTCAAGGATGCAGCAGTCTCAGCAGCAAGGTTATCTAACTCGGTTGTTTTCACTCCGTCATATAGACCAGTGATCACTTTACGAGCGACTTCCAGAGGCTGAACAAAATAGGGATCCAAGCTGTAGCAAAGCTTCTCAATCCTTGCGGTAATTTTGTCAAATTTAACTGATTCGCGACGACCGTCTCTTTTAATTACGTACATGTGTTTCTTTAGAAGATATTGTTTTAAATATTAACAAATAATATATTTTTAGGTTGGTTAGCAATTAGGTAATAACACCCCTGTCAAATTTTTGTATTCAAAAATTTAATTTTTAAAACCGCTTCCATTCTCATGAAAAAAATCGGCTCTTAGGTTTGTTTTTTTAGGCTTTGATTACACTGACAATTGAAGCACTATCAGCTTTTGGGCACAAAGTAAAATTAGGAAAAATCACGACCTCTTGCAAACATTTTTTTAGAGAAAAATTGAAGTATTTTTTAACATATTTGAAATACACAAGACAAGTATCGATTAGTCAGTTCATTATCGAATTATTATCTTTGAAAAGTCCTACAAAAAAAATTGAAAGTTTTTTTTCACTCCTTTTTTCTTACAAAAACACCAAAAAATTATAAGATAAAAGTATTTGATTTTATAAAAATTATTCATAATTTTGCAACCCGAATCAGATAGTATGTGTTCCCCCATATTATTGTTAACAAATAAATTGACGGCAGGGAATCGTCCGAAAAAATAGTAACATGAAAAAAGACATTCACCCAGAATACAAAGAAGTAGTATTTCATGATTTATCATCAGATTACAAATTCTTAACTCGTTCTTGTGTAAACACAACTGAAACAACTGAATTTGAAGGTGCAACCTACCCAGTATACAAGGTGGAGGTTTCTTCTCAATCCCACCCATTCTATACTGGTAAAAATGTATTATTAGATACAACGGGTCGTGTTGATAAATTCAATAAGAGATACGCGAAAAAATAATTATCAATTAATTGATAAATCAAGCCTTTACAGTCAAGCTGTAAGGGCTTTTTTATTTACTTTGCAATATGCTTTCATCTATACATTTATTGAACAACCTTCAGATTGTACAACAACTGAGACCTATTACAGATCATCGACCTCTAGCCGATATCCTAATAGGCGCATCAACCATTGCAAATAAATGGGAAATATTAGCAAAAAACCTCTCTACAAAATCATCAAAGAGATTAAACATTTTAGGAAGCTGCCTCCCAAATGAAACACTAATCGAGGCATTAAAAAAACTTGAAGAAACAGAAGCCATATATTATCAAGATATTCGAATTGCTTTCTATGAAAATGAAGCTGAAAACAGACAAATAGAACTTTCTGATATAGAACTCATCCAATACCCCGAAGACATCTTGTTTTTTCAAAAACAATATATTTCAAAAGAAATTAAAAAACATACAGATCAAATTACAAATTTGATAACTACAGATAATACTCTTATCGTCCCAGAAGAATGTCACATTCACGAAACCGCCACAATAAGAGGTAGCATCTTGGATGCAAGCCTTGGTCCCATCTATATTGGCGCTAATGTGAACATCCAAATAGGAACTTTAATACAAGGCCCAGCAGTTATCTTAGAGAATAGCACAACAAACCTTGGCACGAAAATTAGACCGTTCACAACAATAGGTAAAAACTGCAAGGTTGGTGGCGAAATAAGTTATTCTATAATACATGAAGGCACCAATAAGGCTCACGATGGTTATTTGGGTAATTCAATCATTGGTTCATTTTGTAATTTTGGAGCTCTAACGAACTCCTCCAATGTTCGTAATGACCTAAAACCTGTCAAATTATTCAATTATAAGAATAAAACATTTCGACAAACTAATTGTCATTCAGTTGGATTAATTACGGGCGATTATATAACCACTGGAATAAGTAGTCAATTTAATACGGCAACCGTCATCGGATCACATTGCAATATTACCTGCCCCCCATTTCCAGATAAATATATTCCATCGTTTACATGGGGAGTTTCTACTCAATTTACACGCTATAAATTCGACCAAGCAATAGAAAATGCCACAAGATGGGCATTGCTTAAAAACCAAAGTCTTACAACAGAAACCATAAATCGAATGCAGGAAATTTGGAAAGAGCTTTAATGTTTCCGAAATTTATCCTTCAATCCTATGCAATTTCAAGAAATCCCTGGTTTAGCACATACTAAAAACCTTTTGATCAAAGGGGTTCAGTCGAATCATATTGCCCATGCCCAACTATTTCATGGTCCAAATGGAGGGGCACAATTGGCTATGGCCTTGGCCTATACTGCTTATTTGTTTTGTCCTAACAAAACAGATTCCGATAGCTGTGGAGAATGTCCTTCATGTCAGAAATTAAAGAAAGGGATTCACCCAGACGTGGTATTCGTCTTTCCGACCTTTACCATCACTAAAAAAATAGATGAACCTGAATCTGATTTATTTTTAGGTCCATGGAGAAATTTTATTCAAGAATCACCTTTCCGAACCCTAGCCGATTGGTTACAATTTGCAGGTGCTGAGGGAAACAAACAGGGTGTCATACCTGTTCGAGAAACGAGAAAATTACTATCCAAAATAAGCACAAAACCATATGAGGCTCCTTATCGAGTCATCCTTATTTGGAATCCTGAAAGTTTTAATTCTGAATCAGGAAATGCTTTGCTTAAACCTTTGGAAGAACCTCCAGCAAATGCTATTTTTTTATTAGTAACCTCAGATGTTCAAAAATTATTGATCACTATAATTTCCCGAACCCAAAGGATTACCATTCCGATGGTAGAGGAAAATGATTTGGCACAGTTTTTAATGAAAAACCATCAAGTTGATGACGAGAAAGCACATCAAATTGTTGTTTCTGCAGAAGGAAATATTTCTTTAGCAAATGAAAAGGCCCGATCAGAAAACATGGAAATGGCCACTTTGTTTATTGATTGGTTTCGAGCGATCTACCGAAAAAATTTAAGCGAATTGGTTAAATTGGCTGATAAATATGATAAAATGTCTAAAGAGGACCAGAAAGCTCTCTTAGATTATTGTTTATTTATTTTCAGACAGAGCTTATATCAATGGGCCGGTAGCACCGATTTAATTACCTCGTTCGATAAAGAAAAAAACTTTATTCAAAACTTTGCCAAAACGATTAATCCTGAATTAATTGAAAAATTTTCAGAAAAAATTTCAGAAGTATACTATCAGTTAGAGCGCAATGCTAGAGCAAAAATGGTTCATTTAGATTTATCTTTGCAATTTATTCGCCTATTTAGCCAGAAAGATTCATGACAAATTTAATCAAAATTGGAACTCGAAACTCAGCACTAGCCCTTTGGCAAGCGCATTGGGTTGGCAGACAATTAGAAAAAGCAGGCTTATCCTATGAACTAGTGGCGATTAGTAGCAAAGGTGATCAAATACTCGACCGTTCTTTGTCGAAAATCGGATCTAAAGGGGTTTTTACAGAAGAACTTGAAGAGATGCTTCGACAAGGAGAAATCCATATCGCTCAGCATTCAGCAAAAGATTTGCCATCTACCCTTCCGGAAGATTTAGAATTAATTGCTTTTTCTGAAAGAGAAAAAGCACACGATGTCCTACTAAGCTTAGATCCTCAGTTTGACATTCATACAACTACACCTAAAATCATTGGCACTTCCTCAACGAGAAGAAGGGCTTTTATGCGACACCATTTTCCTCAACATGAATTAGTTGACATGAGAGGTAACTTGCAAACACGTTTAGAGAAACTTCAACGTGGCACATGTGATGCCATGTTATTAGCATTTGCAGGTGTACACCGAATGGATATGGAAAAATATATTGTTAAACATTTTACAGTAGCTGAATTCACTCCAGCAGTGGGTCAAGGTTCTGTGGCCGTTCAGGCCGCAATTCATTTGGACAAACAATTAAAAGAAAAAATTAGAACCGCTTGCAATCATATTGAAACTGAAACTTGTCTTTTGGCAGAGAGAGCGCTTTTGAAGTTATTAGATGGCGGTTGTAGTGTTCCAGTTTATGGTCATGCTTGGTTAGAAAATCAACAAATTAATTTAAAGGCTGGTGTATTGAGTTTAAATGGAGAAGAAAATTTAATGAGCCAGCAGCTACATTCTGACCCTTTGATTTTAGGATCAATGGTTGCAGAAGAATTAATATTGGCAGGAGCCAATGATTTGTTACGAAAAATAAAGTCAAATTTATAAGATGAAAGTTTTAATTACGGGTTCAAACGGCTTATTGGGTCAAAAATTAGTTCAATTATTGACTCTGCAAAAAGAGGTGCAATTAATTGCAACAGCAATTGGCGAAAATCGTTTACCTCAAAAAAATGGGTATACGTATGAACCAATGGATATTACGAATGAAAAAAATATCCTTGAAGTTTTTGAAAAACATCAACCAACTCATGTCATTCATACTGCTGCTATGACCAATGTGGACCAATGTGAAGATAATTTAGAGGGTTGTGAAAAATTAAATGTAACATCCGTTGCCTATTTGGTAAAGGCTTGTGAAAAATACAATAGTTTTTTATGTCATTTGTCTACAGATTTTATTTTTGATGGAGCAAATGGTCCTTATGATGAACAGGCTGCACCGAACCCTATTTCTATTTATGGAGAAAGTAAATTGAAAGCTGAAGAAATGGTAATGAATTCCTCCATAAGATGGTCTATTGCCCGAACAGTTTTGGTTTATGGAATTGTTTCGGACATGAGTAGAAGTAATATTATTCTTTGGGTTAAAAAATCACTTGAAGAAGGTAAAGAAATAAAGGTCGTAACAGATCAGTTCAGAACTCCAACATTAGCTGAAGATTTAGCTATGGGTTGTTGGCTCCTTATCAAAAAAGAAGCACAAGGGGTTTTCAATATTTCTGGAAAAGATTTTTTAACTCCATATGAGATGGCCATTAAAACGGCTGATTTCTTCCATTTGGATAAATCACTCATTCAAAAAGCCGACTCTAGCACTTTTACGCAAAAAGCTAAACGTCCACCAAGAACAGGTTTCTCAATTCAAAAAGCGATCAATCTATTAGGATACCAACCACATAGTTTTGAGGAAGGGATTGCAATGGTAGCGGAGCAAGTGGTTAGTTGAAAGTTGAGAGTGGAAAGTGGAGGGTTTATTTTTTCAATTTTCAACTCTCAACTTTCAACTTTATTCAGCTCTTTCCACAACACATCTTTTAATTCCTGAATACCTTCTTGCATTACTGATGAAATAAATACTAGAGGTAATTTTTTAGGCAATGATGCTTTTATTTCAGCTTGCATCTCTGGAATGGACAGATCCATTTTTGAAACGACAATCACTTTTTGTTTATCAGCTAATTCGGGATTATACTTCTTTAATTCCTTTAATAAAATTTTATAGGTTTTCCCCCAATCTTCTGAATCGGCAGGAATAACGAAACATAAAATAGAATTTCGTTCAATATGTCGCAAAAAACGAGTTCCTAAACCCTTACCTTCAGCTGCTCCTTCTATAATTCCAGGAATATCGGCCATGATAAATGATTTATAATCACGATAGGCAACTACGCCTAATTGAGGAACCAAAGTTGTAAATGGATAATCGGCAATTTCTGGTTTAGCAGCAGACATTACAGATAATAAAGTTGATTTACCCGCATTTGGAAAACCTACTAATCCAACATCTGCTAAAACTTTTAACTCCATTACTACCCAAATATCTTGACCAGCTTCGCCGGGTTGAGCGTGTCGAGGAGCTTGATTTGTCGAAGTTTTAAAATGTTGATTTCCTAAACCTCCCCTTCCACCAGCAAGTAATAACACTTTTTCTCCATCTTCGGTTACTTCGGCAATTTGTTCATTCGTTTCGGCATTTCTAACAATTGTACCAAGAGGCACTTCGATAAAAACATCTTCCCCTTGTGCTCCTGTACGGCGACCACCCTCACCACCTTTGCCATTGTCGGCAATGATATGTTTTTGATATTTTAAGTGTAATAAAGTCCAATGCTGTGCATTTCCAACTAAATAGATATGTCCACCACGTCCACCATCGCCACCGTCGGGCCCACCTTTTGGCACGTGCTTTTCACGACGAAAATGCGTCGAACCACTACCCCCCTTGCCTGAACGAAGGTTTATTTTTACGTAATCAATAAAATTGGAAGTCATTTTGTTGGGTTAAGATTCCAAAATGGAAACGATTTCATTAAAGATCACATCGATATCTCCAATGCCATTGATCCCACTAAATTTCTGTTGCGCTAAATAATAATTAGCTACTGGTGCTGTTTTATCAGTATATTCCTGAACCCTTTTACGGATTAACTCTTCATTTTGATCATCTGGTCGACCTGAACTTTTTCCACGTTCCAATAAACGATTTGTTAACACCTCCTCGTTCACCTCTAAAGCGATCATATTACTTATTTCAAGGCCAAATTTAGCTAATACCTGATCTAGGGCCTCTGCTTGGGCAACTGTACGAGGGAATCCGTCAAAAATAAATCCGGCAGCGGATTTATTCTCATTGATTTTATTCTCAATCATTCCGATCACCACAGCATCTGGAACTAAGATTCCTTGATCCATCAATTTTTTGGCTTCCAAACCCAATTGAGTTGAAGCGGCAATTTCAGCACGCAATAAATCACCCGTGGAAAGATGAATTAAACCGTATTTCTCAATAATTTTTGCTGATTGAGTTCCTTTACCAGCACCCGGAGGGCCAAATAGCACTAAATTGATCATGATCTCTGTATGGTCTTATGAGGTACAAAGTTACGAAAACTGTGACTAATTTAAAAGCACGATAACAATCGGTAATTTATTACATCTTTTTAAGATTTCTTTGCACTTTTTTTACATAAATTTAATTTGGAATGTGGATAATATCGTTTATATTGTCGACGATTGTGAAAAATTCACATTCGTTTTCAATCATTTTAACTCATTTTCTATGAAAAAACTCTTTTACTCAAGCAAAATGGTCTTTTTGATGTTAATGATGCTAACCCTTTCGTGGGTATCATTTGGTCAAGACCGAAAAGTAACAGGTGCAGTTTTGGATGCCAGCGGACAAGGTATTCCAGGAGCATCGGTACTCGTTAGAGGAACAACGACAGGTACAACAACGGATGTATCAGGAGCATTTTCTATTAACGTTAAAAGTAATTCAGCGGAATTACAAATTTCATCGGTAGGTTATACCTCAAAAACGGTAACAGTGGGTGGGCAGTCTTCTATTAAAGTCACTTTAGCTGAAGACGTAAGTCAATTAAACGAAGTGGTTGTAACAGGTTACACATCTCAACGTAAAAAAGACATTACTGGAGCTGTTACAGTAGTTGGTTCAAAAGAATTAACCGCTTTACCTGCAGCTTCTTTAACTCAAATGTTACAAGGACGTGCATCTGGTGTTACTGTAGGTAATGACAACTCACCAGGTGGAGGTACCATGGTTCGTGTTCGTGGATTTGGATCTATTAACAACAATAGCCCCTTATACATCATTGATGGTGTGCCAACACAAGGAACATTAAATCAAATCAACCCGAATGACATCGAATCGATGCAGGTATTAAAAGATGCATCTGCTGCTTCTATTTATGGAGCACGTGCTGCAAACGGTGTTGTAATCATCACTACCAAGCGTGGTGGAGAAGGAGAACCAAAGATCAACTTCGATATGTACACTGGGACACAGGATGTTGGTAAAACATTAGATTTATTAAATACACAAGAATTAGGAAGATATTATTATGAGTCGGAAATTGGTGCAGGAAAACCAGCAGGAACTTCCCCTTCAGCGCAATATCGTTTTGACCCAAGTGGAAATCAAACAATTGCTGATTACATCTACCCTAACGTTTACGGTGCTCTTCCTTCAAACTATACCTACACAAATGACATTGCAGATCCAGCATTAGGAAAAACTGCTTTTAACATTACAAAGGCAAACAAGCAAGGAACTGATTGGCAGAACGTAATTTTTGGACCTGCTAAAATTTCTAATTATCAATTAGGAGCAACTGGTGGTACAAAATATGGTAAATATGCAATCTCTGCGAGTTACTTTAATCAAGATGGTATCTTATTATACACAAATTATAAGAGATATTCAGTTCGTGCGAATACAGAATTCACAAGAGGTAATTTAACTTTTGGTGAAAACTTCACAGTTTCATATGACGAGAAAATTGGTGTTCCTTCTGGAAACAATAACGAATCAAACCCAATCATGTTTGCGATTCGTATTCAACCAATTATTCCAGTTTATGACATCACAGGTGGACCAAGAGCTTTAGGAGGAACAAACACTTCTGACTTAAATGGTTTTGCTGGTTCTAGAGGATCTAACTTAGGTAATGCTCCAAACCCATTTGCAAGACAATGGAGAGAGAAAGATAACGTAACAAAAGGTAGCCATATCTTTGGAAATGTTTTCTTAGAATATAAAATCTTAAAAGATTTGAAATTCAGAACAAGTTTAGGTTTTGAGTATAATAACTCAAACTTATCTCAATATTTCAACCGTGATATTGAAGCCGCTGAACCAAGATCTGCAAATAGTTTAAATGTTTACAACAACTACGATCGTGCAGTAACTTGGTATAATACTTTAAATTATAATAAAACTTTTGGTGATCATAATGTTAATGTGTTAGCAGGTACGGAAGCAGTTTCTACTTATGGATTTGGTTTCAGTGCTGCTCGTTCAAACTTTGCATTTGATGATATGACTTATCGTTATTTGAACATGGGTTCTGCTGCAGGTTTATCAAACGCAGGATCAGGTGCAATTTTAACGGCTTTATATTCTCAATTTGGAAAGGTAAACTATTCATATAAGGATATTTTATTAGCAGACGTAACTGTTCGTCGTGATGGATCATCACGTTTTGCCCCTGCATACCGTTATGGTGTGTTCCCTGCATTCTCTTTAGGTCTCCGTTTAACTGAATTGAAATTCATGAAAGATTTAACTTTTATGAATGATTTAAAAGTAAGAGGTGGTTGGGGTAAAACAGGTAACCAATTGATCCCTAACGTTTACAATGCTTATACATTGTTTACGCCAGATCCAAATAACAACGCTTATGATATTTCTGGCTCTGGTAGTTCAATTGCTGCAGGTTTCGACATTGCTCAATTTGGAAACACTTCAGGAAGATGGGAAACTAATACCTCTACAAACATCGGTTTTGATGCAAGTATGTTGAACAATCGTTTAGATGTTAATTTCGACTGGTATACTCGTACTACTTCAGATATGTTAACGCAGGTTCCAATTCCTAAAACGGGTGGTACAGCTTCTATTCCTTATGTAAACATCGGTGAGGTAAATAATACAGGTGTTGACTTAAACGTTACTTGGAGAGACAAAATTGGTGATTTCCGTTATTCAGTAAGTGCCCAGATTAGTCAATACAAAAATAATGTAGTGAAATTAAACGACGATCCGAAAGCAACTGTGTTTGGTTTTTCAACTCGTCTTCCAGCAATTTCAGTTACCAAAGCAGGCTTGCCAATCGCTTCATTCTATGGTTATGTAATCGATGGATTATTTAATACGCAAGCTGAGGTTGACGGATGGGCTAAATTTGGTTCATACAATAAAGTTGGCCGTTTCAAATTTAGAGATGTAAACGGTGACGGTGTCATTTCTGCAGCGGACAAAACGATTATTGGTAATCCACACCCTGATTTCACTTATGGCCTTAATTTAAACTTAGGATATAAGAATTGGGATTTATCCGTATTTGCACAAGGAGTTCAAGGAAATGAAATTTTCAACTACTTAAAATATTGGACAGACTTCAACACATTCCAAGGAAATCGTTCTAAAGACATGTTATACAAGTCTTGGAGAGCACCAGGTGATGGAGCTATCTTACCTAAATTAGATTCACAAGATGGAACATCTCAACAAATCTCTACTTATTTTGTTGAAGACGGATCATACATGAGAATTAAGAACATTCAATTAAGCTATAATTTCCCTAAGTCGATTTTATCGAAAGTTAAATTAAGCTCGGTACAAGTTTATGTTCAAGGACAAAACTTGTTCACCTTTAGTAAATACAAAGGTTTAGATCCAGACATTAACTTGAGAACTTCAGGTAATGATAACCAAGATATCCATATGGGTATTGATGAAGGTGCATTCCCTGTAGCTAAATCATACAATGTAGGTTTAAGAGTAGGATTTTAATCATCGAAAATTTGAAGAATAAAATGAAAAAGATAACAATATTTGCTTTAATTGCAGCAGTCGGTTTGAACTTTTCTTGTTCAGATAGTTTTTTCGACATACAGCCTCAGGGCGCTGCTTCGATTACTTCTTTAAGTAACAAGAATGGAGTTAATGCACTTTTAGTGGGTGCGTACTCTTTATTAGATGGTGTTGGTGCTGGTAACACAGGTCGTCAATCAACCATTTCCAATTATGTTTTTGGTGGAATCACTTCTGGTGATGCTGTAAAAGGAACAGATATTGGTGATCAGCCAGAACAAGAATACATTGAACAATTCAACTGGCTTTCAGATAATACCTATTTCTTAGGTAAATGGCAACATTCATATGATGGAGTAGCTCGTGCAAACGATGCCATCCAGTTAGCAAAAAGTGCTGATGTAAAAGATATGACCGATGCTGAAAAAGCTCAAGTAATTGCTGAAGCTAAATTCTTACGTGGCCACTATCACTTCGAAGCGAAGAAAATGTGGAACATGGTACCTTATATCGATGACGCAATTTATAATAGAGATGATCCAAACTCTACAAAAGTTGTAAACGACAAAGATATTTGGCCAAACATTGAAAAAGATTTTACTGAGGCTGCAGCTGTACTTCCTGCAACACAAGCGCAAAAAGGTAGAGCAACTAAATGGGCTGCATTAACTTATTTAGCAAAAGCATATATGTTCCAAGGAACACCAGCTAAATTAGCTGCAGCAAAAACGATCTTAGAAGATGTGTACAAAAACTCAGGTAAAAAGTTAGTTACTAATTATCATGATAATTACAAAACAACTACTAACAACAATATTGAGTCGATCTTCGAGGTTGAATTTTCAGTAAATGATGGTTCAACTGGAAATAATGGTAACCAAGGAGATAACTTAAACTGGCCATATTCAGCTAACTCTCCGGGTCGTGGATGTTGCGGTTTCTATTTGCCTTCTCAAAACTTGGTGAATGCATTCAAAACAACTGAAGATGGATTACCAATGATTGGTGGCAAGAAAGATGGTACTGCTGATACATACAATCAAGTTGACTTACCAAATGATCAAGGTTTAAAATCAGATCAAGCGTTTACATTAGACAAGACTATTCCTGTTGATCCTCGTTTGGACTGGACAGTGGGTCGTCGTGGTGTAAATTTCTTGGATTGGGGTACAATGCCAGGATATTCTTGGATTCGTAATCAAAACTACTCAGGTCCATATATTGGTAAAAAATGGATGTACTATTTATCAGAAGAAGGTAGTTCAACACACTCAACTAATAAGCGTTCAGTGAATAATAACTATCGTTTATTAAAGATGTCACATGTCATTCTATGGTTGGCAGAAATTGAAGCACAAATTGGAAGCTTAGATAAAGCTGAAGAATATGTAAACATTATTCGTAACCGTGCTAAGAATGGTTCTGTTCAAGATGCATCTGTAAAATACGTAATCAATCCTTATCCAACAGGAACATTCTCTTCTAAAGGAAAGGAATTTGCGTTAAATGCAATCTATATGGAAAACCGTTTAGAGTTCGCTATGGAAGGACATCGTTACTTCGACTTAGTACGTTGGGGAATTGCAAAGCCATATTTAACAAAATATTTAGCTGAGGAATCAATCAACGGAAAAGATTTGTCGGGTAGAACATATAATAAGCGTGGTTATTTAGTTGGTAAAACATATAACGACAAAAATGCTTATTTCCCACTTCCAAATGATGAGATCTTAAACTCTCAAAAAGGAGGAAGCCCTACTTTGAAGCAAAATCCTGGATATTAATTTTTATCCAAAAAAATCAAGAGCCGGAAATATCCGGCTCTTTTTTTATCTTTACTCTCATAATGATCACATTTTACCTTTTATCATGAATTCAAATAGCTTTGAGCAACTCATTCAAACAAGAAGATCAAACAGAAAATTTGATGCAAATACTGATGTTCCAAATGAAGTAATTGAACGTAGTTTACAAAGGGCTATCATGTCTCCTAACAGTTCAAACATGCAATTGTGGGAATTTTATTGGGAAAGTAATTCAGATAAAATGAGTCAATGGAGTGATTTATGCCTAGGACAATCGGCTGCAGCTACTGCCAAACATTTAGTCATTTTTGTAACCCGACAAGATCTTTGGAAATCGAGAGCTGATTTTAATCTTTCTCAAATCAAGAAACAAGCTAATGGAAATGAAGATAGTAAAATGGTTAAAAGAGGAATTCAGTATTATTCCAAATTGATGCCTTTATTATATCGACAAGACCCTATTGGATTTTTTACTTTAATCAGAAATGGACTTTGTTTTTTCATGGGATTACGAAAACCCTTCATGCGATTTGGAGGAAAAGCAGATCAACGCGTAATGGTTCATAAGTCATGTGCATTAGCAGCACAAACTTTTATGTTGTCAATTACCGCAGAAGGTTATGATACTTGTCCAATGGAAGGATTTGATCAAATCCGAGTAAAGAAAGCCCTTAATTTACCTTCAAGTGCAGAAATTAATATGATTATTGCTGTTGGCAAAGGTACTTCTGATGGAATCTATGGAGAAAGATATCGAGTACCGTATGAAGAGGTCGTATTTAAATTAGATTAATTACAATCCACGTCTATCACTAACTGTACCCCTTTAAAAACATTCCAAGTTTGAGCAAGGTCCAAATCTTCACGAAGACTTTTCTTAAATTTTGAAAGAGATATCCCTTTTTCCAATTTTATCAAAATCTCTTGAGCATACAGATTTCGAATTTTTTCAATCAATGGTTTTTCTGGTCCAAGAATTCGACCAGGACCGTATTTATCTTTTAAAGCCCTTCCTAAATCTCGAGCAGCAAGGTCAACTTTATTCTCATCAATATGCTTTATCACTAATTTAATTAAGCGTACAAATGGAGGATAATGATAACCTTCTCTTTCTACCATTTCCAACTCATAAAGTCCTTCATAATTTCCATCTAAAATGAATTGGAACAATTCATGCGCAGGTTGATTAGTTTGAATATACACTTCACCTTGTTGGTCCCTCCTACCTGCTCTACCTGCTACTTGTGTAATTAATTGATAAGCACGTTCATGGGCTTTAAAATCTGGAAAATTAATCATTTTATCCGCATCAAAAATACCTACGAAAGATAATCCATCAAAATCCAAGCCTTTGGCAACCATTTGAGTACCAACGATGACATCCAAATTACCCGATTGCATTTCATGAATCAATTGATTAAATGCCGTCTTAGAGCGAGTAGTATCTAAATCAACCCTACCAATACGGGCATCAGGCAAATGCAATTGAATCTCTTCTTCTATCTTTTCGGTCCCATACCCCATTGTTTGCAATTGCGTACTTCCACATGCTCCACAACGTGTTGGCATAGGTTCCTTATACCCACAATAATGACACTTCAACTCACGATCTTTGGAGTGATAGGTCAAACTAACATCACATTGACTACATTGTGAAATCCATTCACATAATTGGCATTGAATATAAGGTGAATATCCCCTCCGATTTTGAAACAACAAACTCTGCTTTCCTGCTTCTAAATTCACTTGTAATTTTTCAATCATTTCTGTCGAAAAACCACCTTTCATTTGCTTTGCTTGTGCAGCATATTTAGTATCAATAAGTCGAATTTCAGGTAACTGAGTACTTCCAAATCGTTCATTCAATTCCACCAAGGCATATTTTCCTATCTTTGCTTGAAAATAACTTTCAAATGAAGGAGTAGCTGAACCTAATAAAACTTTTGCTTGGTGCATGTTTGCCAACACAATAGAAACATCTCTTGCATGGTAGCGAGGTGCTGGATCGGCTTGTTTAAATGATTGTTCATGTTCCTCATCTACAATAATTAATCCTAGATTTTTATAAGGTAAAAAAACAGATGACCGAACCCCAACGATAAATTGATATTTACCTTCTGCAACGGATTTCCAAACCTCCACACGTTCATTATCGGAGAATTTAGAGTGATAAATACCCAATTGTTCGCCAAATATTTTTTTGAGTCGAATAACAATTTGAGTTGTTAGTGCAATTTCTGGCAATAAATACAACACCTGATCACCATTTGTTAAGGCTTCTTGAATTAATCGGATAAAAATTTCTGTTTTTCCTGATCCAGTTACACCTTTTAACAAAGCAACATCCTTGGTTTCAAAACCAGCAAGAATTTCCTGAAAAGCCCTATTTTGGGGATCCGACAATTTAAAATCACGTGGAATAAAGGAATCATCTTCTCCAGCAAATCGAGATACAATTTGTTCAAAGATTTCAAAAACTCCGTTTTTGATTAAGGACTGTAATGAACTTTCCGACAATTCTGCCTGCGTAAAAGATTTTTTTTCTAATCCTTTCTCATTATAAGAAGCATCTTTTAATACAGGTATAAACCGCAAATAATGAAGTAAAATCGATAATTGTTTGGGTTTTGACTCCAAAGAATTGATTAAAGTCGTTATTGCTTCCGTAGACAGGTAATCGCCTCTCAAACGAATTTTTCGAACCACTTTGGGAGAATACCGATCTTTCAATTCATCAAAAACAATAATAGCAGATTTGCCAACTAAAGATTTGATTAAATGGTATGGGCTTTTGACTTCTAAAAAGAGTTTAGCCTCATCAAATGTGCAGGATTCTTTTCCTTTCAAAAATTCACAAAATGAATTTTCTTTTTCTGTTAATTGCTCCCACTCCTCAAAAGTTGGATTTAATTGAATTTTTGATTGACTTGAAATTTTTAGTCCAGAGGGAAGTGCCGCCTGAAAAACTTCCCCAGGTGTACACATATAATAGGATGCGACCCATTCAATTAATTTTAATTGAGAAGCATTAATTAAAGGGTATTCATCCAGAATTTCTAAAACATACTTTGCCTGATAATTTTTTGGAGGAGTATGGTGAACTGCCACAATAACTCCTGTATAAGCTTTTGAAGAGCCAAAAGGTACAACAATACGCAAACCAATTTCAATCAACGAATCCCATTCTTTTGGAATTCGATAAGTAAAATATCCTGGTATCGGGACAGGTATAATAACGTCAACAAAGAGAGTGGTCAAAGTTATGAATTATGAATTATTGGGAATGTGAATAATCTGTAAAAATAAAGAAATAATTGATACAAAATAATACATCATAACCCATACCTCATACCTCATACCTCATTCTACTTCCAACGCAAGGTTTGAATAAGTCGTATTGCATCTTTCTTTAAAAACTGAATAATTGGGGCAAGAGAGTCATTATCTGTAGCTGTTCGAACATATACTGCCCCACGTAAATAATGTTTTGTAGAATCCGTCATATAAAACTGTAAAGAAGTAGCCACTTCCCCCTCCAATTCAAATAATCCGGCCTTCTTCCCTGAGCGTGTTGTTAGCACATAATCTTGAATTTGGCTTGCCTTTCCTTGATGTTTATAAGCTAATTTGTAAGCATCATCAATTAACAGATTTAATTTGTTTTTCGGATTTTGCAAATCTTTATAAGTTAACTGAATAAATGATTTCCACTGAGGATAATAAATATATATCCAATGTGGTTCTGCCCAATAAACCGTATCAGGCAATACTTTAGCATAGGTTGAGATGTCAAAGGAATAGGGATAATCTCCTTTAAGCTCTGTATAATTTGCCTTCGGCAAATTTATTTGATTATATCCCTTAGGTCTTGGCAAGTAGCCTTCATCATTTGATTTATTACAAGATAACATCAAACAAATTGAAGAAAAAAAGCACAAAAAAACTGTTTTAATCTTCATGATCTACAGGCAATTTATAAAAATGTAGGATTGGATCTTGAATAGCATAAAAAAGTTGCTGACGTAATTCCGGCAAATCTTCAACTGTTTTTCCAGCTGTTTCAATAGGTTGATGAATCTCAACATGAACCACTCCAGGACGAAGGATAAATAAATCACTATTTAAAATGTGATAATTATTCATCAAACTAATCGGCACAATGGGTACTTGCTGCTGAATGGCCATTTGCAAAGCTCCATCCTTCAATGGAAAACCCATATAAGGGAATTGTTTAGAAACGATTCCTCCTTCTGGAAAAATAGCAACACTACGCCCACCTTGCAGAGCACGAATTGCACGAGCTAAAGAGGCTACCCGACTTCCCTTATCACTTCTATCTACAAGAATATGTAATTTCTTATACATATAACCAAATAATGGAATTTTGGACATGGCATTTTTCCCCAAAAATGAAAATTGGTTTTTAATTAAATACACCAAAATAGGAATATCAAAATAGGAAAAATGGTTTGCACAAAAAACATACACCTGCTTGGGATCTGGCTTAAAATGATATTTCACCTTTACTTTTAAAAAGATAGAGGGAAAAAAGATGTATGACCAGAATTGAACTAATTTACTCGCATATTTTTTCCATTCAACTCGTTGGCAGAACAAATAGATAAGCGGATAAAAAATAAGGAATACAGAAAGAAACCAAAAAGCAGCCCAAATGGTATAGATCAAATGAAAAGGATTCAACACCCGAATTTCATTCTTCTTTTTCATTTTGAGCTGCTTATAATAAATCTTACTCTACAGTACCAACCTGAACAGTATTGGTTCTATTTTCAGCATGAGCAGGAATTGCTAAAGTAGTTACAAAAACATCGCCTTTACTCAATAAATTTTCTTGCTTTAATTTCTCCACCATTTTAGCAACGGTATGCTCAGCATTATCAGCAGATGGATCAAAGAAAAAGACCCGGGCACCCCAAAGTAATCCCATTGTCGACATTAACTGCTTATTTGAAGTAAAGACAAATAAATCTGCTTTTGGACGATGCGCAGATAATCTAAATGCTGTATCTCCAGAGTTCGTAATACATAAAATTGCTTTAGCATTTGTATCACGAGCTAAACGACAAGCACCTGCGATTAAACGATCATTTAAAGTCACCTTGCCCAATGAATTAGCCAAAGAGTGATTTTTAAAATAGATAGCAGCTTCATCTCCTTTCACAATGGATACTTCATTTTGTTGTGTTTCCACAATTTCATGAATATGAGCCATTGTCTCGACTGCTTTTACTGGATATGATCCTGAAGCAGATTCTCCACTTAGCATTGTAGCTGAGGCTCCTTGTAATACGGCATTAGCCACGTCATTCGTTTCTGCGCGCGTTGGAACAGGGTTTGTAATCATGGATTCCAACATTTGAGTAGCTACAATTACAGGCTTTCCTGCTGCAGTACACTTCTCAACCATCACACGTTGTAAGTATGGAACAACAGCTCCATCCATTTCAACACCTAGGTCTCCACGAGCTACCATAATAGCATCAGTTGCTTCAATAATTTCATCTAAATTATCAATTGCCTCTGGCTTTTCAATTTTAGCAATCACACGAGTGTTTTTACCGTATGCTTTGATTTTTTGTTTGATATCATGAATATCAGACGCCTTACGCACAAAAGATAAAGCAATCCAATCTACACCGTTATCTAAACCAAAGTACAAATCTTTTTCATCTTTTGGAGTTAAACAAGGTAAAGAAACTTTCGTTCCTGGCAAGTTAATTCCTTTCTTAGATTTTAAGATACCCCCATAAACTACCTGGGTGATTACTTCTTTTTTATCTTTATCAATTCCAGTAACTCGAACTTCTAAGTTACCATCATCCATTAAAATACGCTCTCCAACTTGTACATCTAAATACATAGAAGTATAGGTAGTTCCAACTTTTTCTGAAGTCCCTAATAAGGTTTCATCCATCGCAAAAATCAACTGCTTACCTGGTTCTAAAACAACACCGTTATTTTCAACCATTTGAGTTCTGATTTTCGGACCTTGTAAATCCTGAAGAACACTTAAATTAAGTCCTAATTCCTCACTAATTTGACGAATTGTTTGCAATCTAGCTAAATGATCATCATGAGTTCCGTGAGAAAAATTCAAACGAAAAACATTTACACCTGCTTTTGCTAATTGTATTAAAACTTCTTTTGATTCTGAGGCGGGGCCAACAGTGGCAACAATTTTTGTCTTACGATTATACGACATACTTACATTTAATTATTAATACTCCCACATATCACTTTCCATTTCCAATAATTGATGTTCGATCAATTGGGACATTAATAATCCTTCACGATCTCCATTGTATATATCGGACAAAAACTGATTTTTAGGGTTTCCTTTTTTGATAATTCTTGCTTGAAACAATCTTAAATCAAAGGCATCTGCCATGTTTAAATGTTTCATTTCATTTTGAGGATTATACCAAATACAATTCTCATTACTTCTAAATAAATTATATACATCCTTATATTTAAAGGAAGCTACGGCCTTATCAAATCCTGCTTTAGTTTTAGAAGAAGGTACAACTAATGTTAATGCTTGGATAACAAAACTTAATCTTGATTTTTGGCGATCAACAATTGCATCTTCTTTAATTTCTATAACAGAAAGTTCTTTAGGAAAATAATAAGAAACTGCACCCACAGGTTTTTGATCAAATGCATCATCTTTTTTTACAGGAGTTTCTGCCTTACCAGTTTTCTTTGTAGAGCCTCCCCAGCCATCATCTTCATTAGAAGCAGATTTCGTACTTGTCTCATTTCCAAAACCAGCTGCCTTTTCAGCATCAGATAATCCCGCATCAGCAACATCCTCATCCATTTTCAAATTTTCTTTAAATTGAGCTAAGGTAAGTTTCACATTTAAAGAATCATTCTTGTAAGGAGTTAAAACACCTGCCTCAACCCATTCAATCAAGAATTTTGATATTTCATTATTGACAGAAAAGAAAGGCTGGTTAATTTTTTCATTCATATCCATTCGTCTCCATAAACGAGCACGATAATGAATATTTGAATCATCCACCGGACGAACCGCATTTTCTTTACTCTCATTCAATGGTTTTTCTGCCTTGCTTTGCGCAAATGCACCAAAACTAGATACTAAACCTAACAAAAGAAATGACTTACTCCACAATTTCATATCTTCTAACATTTTAATTCAAAGGAATGTTTTTAGTCATACTAAATGGAATAGTCTCCACTGTTCCTTTGAAATTTTTTCTTTGTACTCCTTTAATTTCTATATAATAACGATCTCCCGCTTGCGCTTGAGCTGCTAATTTAGCAATTGACCCTGTTCCAGGCAAAGTTGCATCATCGATTTTACGCTGACCTCTTGCTAAGGCAATATATAATTCCGAAACTCTAAAATTGGCATCTTCTGGATTTGTCGATTTAAATGATTCATCAGCGATAGCTCTTGCATCAATAGAACGTAATCCAGATGCACTTGCACCACGCTTTTCATCTAACTCTCCACCATTTCCAAATACTTTTACATCTGGTCTTGGTACTCTTCGTACTCTAAATACTTCTTTCCCTAAAAGTGTTCCTGAGTTAGAAACATTCAAAGTAATACTAGAAGCAGATGGAACTATAGTTACTTTTCCTCTATTAGAGCCCGCAATAGCCTCTCCTCCATCTGCACTAAAGCTTGGATTCCATAAAGATCCCAAACCAGGACTCACTACACTAAGTCGATTCGCACAACCTAAATACAGTGCAGGTAAAGTTGCTGTTTCGATATTATAAGTTGGTTTTAAGACAAAATATTCCTTAGTAATAGATTCTGATTTAGGCCCAGTTGGACTCATGTAAGAAACCGTTGCCACATATGTTTTTCGCGACAATCCATTGGCATCATAACCTCCACCTGAAGTTCTAAATTTAATTTTACCTCTACCATCTTGAACAGGTATCGAACTACCATTAAAACTCATACGAGGAGTAAAACCACTTGAAGTTGCTGCGATAAACACTTCAGCCTCATAATCCATACCCGCAACAACCGTATTCGCATTAGCTGAAACCTGAGCGAAAACTTTATCAAATTTAATTTCTTTTGCTCCAACTTTTGCTGCTAATTGATTCAAAACTTCACTTTCGTATCTTCTAACTTCAGCTTGTTTTTGTGATAAGGTTGCTAAAGCAGCTGGAACAGGAGTTTGTTGAAAATTTAATTCCGCAAAATCCTTATTTACTTGATTCGCATCCTTTCCAACAGTAGGATCCTCTTTAGCGCTCAATGCTAAGCGACTAAATTTGGTGCCAGGATCTGCAAACTTCTCTAAATTTGCCACATATTGATCAAGAAGAGTAACAAGCTTATATGCCTCACCATTTTTAGAGGAACCAATCATTATTTCGAATACTTTTTCCTCTTCTTTAGGATTTTTAACCATTCCTGTTTCTGCATCAATTCCACCACCAGCTTCAATCATTTTCGATTTAAGAGCATCTAAATGATTAATTACATCGTCAGAAATTTTACGAACATTATTTGCCCGCTTGATAATATCCTCATAAGCTGCAGGATTAGGCAAGTCTTTAATACGTTGCTGAATTCCTTCAACCATTCCTTTATTTTTTGTCTGAGATGATTGATTGGCCATCTCCAAACTATTATTCAACAAAGTGAATTTTTGCAATAATGCATCAGATACTTGTAAAGCCAATAAGGCTGTAAGTACCAGGTACATCATCCCAATCATTTTCTGCCGAGGTGTTTCTTTTAAATTTGCCATCTTTAATGAGCTAAATGTTTAAAAATTAGCCTTTCATAGCTGATAACATACTTGCATAAACCTGATTCAAGGCCTGAACATTTGAATTTAATTTAGAAAGTTCAGACTTAAACGTTTCAGCATCTTTTTCTGATGAAACAACTGATCCAGCAACTGAATTTAGTCCAGCATAATATGCATTCAAGGCTTGTAAATGTTTACTCGCTTCTTGAATTTGTGCCTCATATACTGTATTCAAAGATGACAATTGTTCTCCTGCCTTTGCATATTGCTGTGTAAATTTAGAAGCCTCTTGAGAAGAGGTTGAAATCGCACCAATTGAATTAGCTGCATCTGAAACTGACCTATTTAAAGCAGTAAGAGATTCGGATGATGTATTTAAAGTTTGAACAAAATCCTTTGTAGCGCCAGTAACCTTTGTGATTTCTTGTAAACTATTTGCAGTATCTGTTAATCCTTTAATGCTTTTATTTAAATTTTCTACAGCTTCAGGACTTAACCCTTGAGCATTACCAATAGATGCTACTGAAGCACGTGCAGAAGCTGTCCCTCCTACTAATTCAGGATATACATTTTCCCATTGATAATCTTTCTCTGGCTTTTGTTTTAAATATAAAACACCAAACAAGATAAAAATTGCGGCTTCGGTAAACATACCAACCATTAACATTTCATTTGCACCTGTCCAGTGAACAATTTTAAATAATGCACCAACGATAACAACTGCTGCGCCAAAACTTGCAACTACATTGATTGATTTTTCAAGATTCATACAAATAGATTTTAATTAATTTTTTTTGGTCTTCCTAAATAACGCATCACACAACGAAAACCGATGTATGATCTTTTTTGAGTCTCATACTCATATGCACGAGTACCTGTTTCTAAATAATACGCAATATCTTTCCAAGATCCACCACGAATTACCTTACGCGGATTTTCATTATCAATATTTACGGTATTTAAATCCCATGAAACAGCTGTAATATTTTCAGAATATGCATCTATACACCACTCTGAAACATTTCCTGCCATGTTGTAAAGATTAAATTCATTTGGTGAATAAGCATTTACTGGTGCAGTATAGCTGTAACCATCCGCATCATAGTTTCCACGATAAGGCTTAAAATTGGCATTATGGTAATCACAAGTAGAACACGAATATGGTCCACCCCATGGATATTTAGCTCCTTCTTTTCCACCTCTTGCTGCCCATTCCCATTCTGATTCAGATGGTAACTCAAAACGAGGTACGGCAAACAATCCCTCCTTCTTACGGTAATCATTCAACATATTGGAACGCCATAAACAAAAATATTTTGCGGCTGTCCAGCTTACTCCAACCACTGGATACATATCATAGGCAGGACTCGCATAATAGTACTCCAACATAGGATCTCCATTGGAATAGGTAAAATCCTTTTTCCAAACCGTCGTATCAGGATAATACTCAGACATAATTTTGTCCTCACCTAAAACTTGTAATGAATCTTTTAACAAAGAATTCGTAAACTGACGATATTCATGATTTGAAATTTCCGTATCATCCATAAAAAAGGCAGAAACAGTTACTCTTTTATTAAAATTAACTGCAGCATGAGAAACATCCTCATCAGCTTGACCCATTAAATAAGAACCCGAACGCACAAGCACCATTCCATAAGGTGTAGGCTGTGACCATCCCTTACGCTCTGTGGCTACGATTTCACCGTTCTCCATTCCTGGACCATCCTTACCATTTTTCTTAAAATTGAATAAACCACCAGATTTGGCCTTTTTACCCTTATTACTGCTTAGTGTTTTGGTATCATCGCCACTTTTCTTTTTACCAAAAATCTGCGCAAATGACTCATTTGAAGCCGAAAGTATAAACAAACAAAAGATAACTTTCAGAAAACTTCCTTTTAATAAGTTCAATTTCATATAATCAATTAAAAAATCTTATCCCTTAACGAAACAAATGCGAAAAAATTACACTTAAATTCAAAATCTTTTCACAATTCGCATATTCCTCAAATTTAAAAGGAATTTCCTAATTTATAAGCTTAAATCTATTTTTTTTCTTTATTAATTTATTTTAAAACGTGGTGTATTTATTGGTGTGGCTTTATTATTGGAACCACCTAAACGGAGATTAGGCAATTTAAATCGAATAAAAAATTCGTGACTTAATGGAGCCTTAATAGTTTGATTGGAAATACTTTGGTCTAAGGCATACCCAAAATCAATTTGCTTCTTCCAAACACTTACACCAAACATTCCTGAAAGAGCATCATTAGTTCGAATATTTCCACCTAACCAAAACATTTTTGCGAATTGCAATCTCAATCCTACATCAGCAAGCAATTGTCCTTCATAAACTCGTAATTGAGTAAATGGATTTAAACTAAGCTGTTCTGACAAATCAATTTGAACTCCACCAAGAACTTGGATAAATGGTTGAAGACGTGTAGCGTCTGAAGTATTTGTGAAAGCAAATGATGGTGCATTAAGGTGATCTATAGAAGCACCAATATACCATTTTTCAGTTGAATACATCAAGCCAAGTCCTATATCAATACTCGATTTAGCAATCTGGTTACCATTTAATTCTGAGGCCAATGGATCGTTTGGCTCACGTACACGATATACTTGACCATCAAATGACTTGGTACTAAGACCTACTTGAACTCCTGCCGACAATACGCCATCCCCCAATTCATAATGATAGGCAAACTGCCCCCTTATAAATTGCATTCCTGCACCTGAAGGAGTAAGATCATTCATATATAGTAGACCTCCACCAACATGAAGCTTTTCAATTCCTAAAGAAAGATTAGCTATTTGAGTTCCTAGACTACCTGATCCATCATAAGTACTTTGGTATTGCGACCATTGATTTCTGTAATGAATCTGAAAGGAACTTTCACCATTCAAACCTACTGATGCAGGATTTGAATAGGATTGCTGAAAGGCATATAAACTTAAACCAGGATTTTGTTGGGCATTACTTTGAAAAAACAAAAAAACTAGGATCAGTAAATTACTGATGCTTGCAAAGCAATAATTTGTTTTTCTACAAAGCATTAATAGTTAGTAAATTAAGCATTCGCTAATTTAATATATTGCTCCAATGCACCTGTCATCGACGGAGCATTTGGCTTAGGTGCCTCAATGTCAACAATTAAATCTGCATCACGAACTGCCTGAGCTGTGGTTGGGCCAAAAACGGCAATTCGAGTATTATTTTGCTTGAAATCTGGGAAGTTTTCAAACAAAGAAGTAATACCTGATGGACTAAAAAATGCTAACACATCATAAAACACATTTTCTAAATCTGATAAATCAGCTGAAACAGTTTCATACATGACAGCTTCTGTCAATTGGTAATCGTTTGTACCCATGTAATCAGGTAAATCCTTTTGACGTTTATTAGAACAAGGAAACAAAAACTTTTCCGTTTTATGTTTCTTGATTACCTCTAATAAATCTAAAGAAGTTCTTACACCTACAAACAATTTCCTTTTACGAATTTGAACATACTTTGCTAAATAGTTAGCAGTTTGCTCAGTAATACAGAAGTACTTCATATCTGCAGGCATTTCAATCTTCGCTTCTTTACACATGCGGAAGAAATGATCAATCGCATGACGGCTTGTAAAAATAACAGCAGTATGCTCTAATATTGATATTTTCTGCTTTCTAAAATCTTTAAATGCAATTCCTTTTACTTCAATAAATGGACGAAAATCAACTTTTACGCCATATTTTTTTTCAATCTCAAGATAAGGAGATAAGGACTCAGCCGGGAATGACTGCGTAACTAGAATACTACTTACTTTTTTCAATCTTGCTTCTGCAACAGTTGCTTCGTTGGGCAATACACTCATAAATAGAATTAATTCAGGTTGTAATGGGTGTCATTTGTTAAAATGACTGCAAATATAACAGATTTTTTTGGATTTTTCTATCCTAATCTAAATGTAATTAGGGAAAATAAGTTGACGAATTCCAAAGATAACCACTTGACCTTCCATAAATAACAAATAAGCCAATAAGATTAAATTATTCAAATGAAAGGACTTTTTAAACAGAAAAAAGAAATAGATCATTCGAATCAAAAAATAGGCATCCACTAAATATGATATAAAATTAATATTTGGATGCAGGCTTGGTCCTCCAAGCAAATACATAAAAAATAAGACAAAAAATAAAATACTAAAGAATTGAATATTTGTTTGGATAGATTTTAGAAAATGAGGCGTAGCTAACACTTCAATTTTAAATAAATTGGTAAATATTACATAAACTAGATATCGACATAAAAACAAAATAAAGGCAAGTCCTGATTTGGTAAAAATAAATGATAGGGCATCTTCCCATTTCACCTCTTCCCCTCCTAATTTCAATATTTCGTTTTCTGTTGGATCAATATAGGAATGATAGAAAGCTATGTAACCTGTAAGAAGACTCAAACAGATGAGCATCACTATATTGGGAAATGAAAAAATTGTTTTCACCACAGCATCTTCTTTGTAAGTAAAACTTACCCAATCGCTAAATCGAAAGAAAAAGGAAAAATTACGTGGAAAATAGCGATAGATTAAGGCAAATAAAAAAACCACTAAAAGGGCACCAATGAAAAAGAAATTATCTAAAACAGTAGAAGGCCTACTTAAAACAGACAAAAAGCTACTCGATTCTTTTTGATCTTTTGTTCCCAACACTACTTGACTAACTTTGTCAGGTAATCCTCTAAGCTGCTTATTATATATTGTAAACACTACATATTGCTTTGAAGGATATCTCTGAACTAAACTATCAATATTAATAAAGTAAGCCTGCCCAGAAGTATAAACCCTTTGATAAACCCCATTCACAAACAGATGAAAATCTTCTGTAGGTTCAATTTGCAAAAAGGAACTGTACGATTTTTGACCTTCAAAAATTAAAGATTTTGTCTGATACGAGAAATGCTTCGAAGGTACGTAAGGCAAAAAAGTTTTCCATTGGGGCGAATAGATATACCAATTTTTACTGATATCACCCGAAGACTCCCAATATTTTTCAGCCCGGAGGGCTGAAGAAATTGTACTAAAAAAAAGAAATCCGAAACAGATGAATCTGAAAAAAGATTTATTCTGTACGGATTTCTTTAAAAAAGGAATCATCCTCTATTTTATTTTGAAGCCAATGCTTTCAACATAGTTTCACCAATATCAGCAGGAGAATACACTACATGGATTCCACATTCTTTCATAATCTTCATTTTTGCTTCTGCAGTATCATCTGCACCACCGATAATTGCACCAGCGTGACCCATACGACGACCCTTAGGAGCAGTTTGTCCGGCAATGAAACCTACTACTGGCTTTCTATTACCATCTGCTTTGATCCAACGAGCTGCTTCAGCTTCCATTCCACCACCAATCTCACCAATCATAACGATACCCTCTGTTTCAGGATCATTCATTAATAATTCAACTGCTTCTTTAGTAGTTGTTCCAATAATTGGGTCACCACCAATACCAATAGCTGTAGTTTGACCTAATCCAGCTTTAGTTAATTGATCAACCGCCTCATATGTTAACGTTCCTGATTTAGAAACAATACCAACTTTTCCTTTCGAGAAAATGAAGCCTGGCATGATACCTACTTTACACTCATCAGCTGTCATAACACCTGGACAATTCGGACCGATTAAACGACACTCTTTGTTTTTGATGTATTCCTTCGCCTCGATCATATCCTTTGTTGGGATACCTTCTGTGATACAAATAATTACTTTAATTCCTGCATCAGCTGCTTCCATGATGGCGTCAGCTGCAAATGCTGGTGGAACGAAAATAATAGAAGTATCTGCTCCTGTTGTTTGAACTGCTTCAACAACTGTATTGAAAATTGGACGGTCTAAGTGCTTTGCACCACCTTTACCCGGAGTAACTCCACCAACTACATTGGTACCATAAGCAATCATCTGCTCCGCATGGAAAGTACCTTCCGTTCCGGTAAATCCCTGAACGATGATTTTTGAATTTTTGTTTACTAAAACGCTCATTTTCTAGATTTGAATTAACTAGGCGAAAAAATTTCCTCAAAGGTACAAATAAATGATAAATTTTATCAATTACTTGAACATCAAAATCAAATAAAAAATCTTCCAAAGAAATTTGATAACTTTGAAATCAATTTTATTTACATGTTAAAGCAGCTTTTCATTCAGAATTACTCCTTAATTGAGTCGCTAGATATCTCTTTCGACCAAGGATTAACTGCTATAACAGGTGAAACAGGTGCAGGAAAATCCATTATTCTGGGTGCAATCTCCCTCCTATTAGGACAAAGAGCAGATAGCAAGTCACTTTTTGACTCAGAAAAAAAATGCATTATAGAAGGAACATTTGAGGTAGGCCAACACCCTACTCTACCTAGCTTATTTGAAAAATTATCTTTGGATTTCGAACAATCATGCACCATCAGAAGAGAAATTAATCCTCAAGGAAAATCGAGAAGCTTCATCAATGACACACCCGTAAATCTTGATGTTTTAAAGGAAATTGGTATTGAATTGGTGGATATACATTCCCAACAAGACACCTGGTGGATGTCGCAACCTGAATTTTTAATCAATTTAGTTGATTCTTTCGGGCAACACGGTTCGCTCATTGAGCAGTATAAATCACAATTTCATCACTATCAACAAAAGAAGAAAGCCTACTCTCACCTAAAACAATCGGTAGAAGATGGAAATCAACAAATAGATTATTTACAATTCCAATTTGATGAATTGCAACAAGCCCAATTAAAAGTTGGTGAATTGGAAGAACTGGAAGCTATTTCGCAAAAATTATCAAATGCGGAACAAATACACGAAAAACTAAATACACTTTCCCATTTTGTAAGCGGTTCAGAAGATTCAGCCCTGAATCAAATAAAAGGTGCGCTTTCAAATGCACAAAGTATAGCAAAATGGTCTGACGATTATAATAGTTGGAAAGAAAGGATCGAGAGTATTTGGATTGAACTGAAGGACTTGGGTTTAGAAATTGAAAATGAAGCGGAAAATTTTCAATCAGACCCGACACTATTGGAAAATTCTCAACTGCGCATTGACCTCATTCAACGATTATTAAAAAAGCATCGTAAAGAATCAGTAGAAGAATTATTGTCACTACAACAAGAATTAGATCTACAACTAATTGTTTTTACGAATGCTGACCATGAATTATCTAAAGCTTCAGAAGAATTAAAAACAGCTTTAGAAGCAGTTACTTTCTCTGCAAATCTCCTACGCGAAAAACGAGCAGCATGTTTTGATCAAATATCAAGTCATCTTAAACAAACAATGCAATTGCTTGGCATGGAGAATGCGCAATTTCAGTGGGAAATTGAAGATAAAGCCTTTGGA